>OGNM01001068.1_pt1 | contig 13061 bp, 9 predicted proteins | sample 1573441 | NCBI WGS metagenome assembly OGNM01 (sample SAMEA2581915, study PRJEB24529) | metagenome | biome: Human gut stool | place: China | collected 2011
CCACACGCTGGGGGTGCCCACCATCAACCAGCTCTACCCGCAGGGGTTCCAGCTGCCGCGCTTCGGCATCTACATCACCCGCACGAAGATCGGTGATGTCTGGTATCCCTCGGCCACCGGGCTTGGCACCCGGCCTACCGTCAACGATGACCCCTCCAAGGTGACCTGTGAGACCTTCATCCCCGGCTTTTCCGGCGACCTTTACGGCACCGACCCGGTGGTGGAATTCCACGCGTACCTCAGCCCCAGCAAAAAATTCGATACGCTGGACGAGCTGAAAGCCTGCATCAACCATGCAGCCGAGCGGGCGCAGGCGTATTTCCGGGCAGAGGCCTGAGCGTGAGCCGGAAAAGAAAGCACAGAATGGAGAATTTTTTCTTGCTTTTTACGTTGGTTTCTGTTATACTAGCCTTGTTACCGCAGCACGGGGCTGGGAGTATGCCCGTTTTTGGGAGTACCGTTTTTCCCGCATTCTGTGCCGACGGCAAATAAAATTTTATAAAGAGGTACTGTTACTATGAACAAGCAGGAAGTTATGGCCAAAGTCGCTCTGACCGAGAAGGACACTGGCTCCCCCGAAGTTCAGGTCGCTCTGCTGACCGCTCACATCAACGAGCTGAACGAGCACCTGAAGAAGAACCCGAACGATCACCACAGCCGCCGTGGTCTGATGAAGATGGTTGGCCGCCGCCGCAATCTGCTGGCCTACCTCCAGAAGAAGGACATCGAGCGTTACCGTGCTCTGATCGCAACCCTGGGTCTGCGTAAGTAATAGAAAACAGAGGGCAGGTACCGCAGCTGTGGTGCCTGCCCTTTGCCTTTTTTTGTGGAACAAACGGCCGCTGCTGCGTGTTGCAGCAGTAAATCGAACGCCTGTGCCCGCCCTTTGGGGCGGTCTGCACGGGCGCTGGATTTATTGCTATGATGCGCGGCGGGCAGCCTTTTGGAAGATAAAAACCGCTAAAAGGACAAAGGAGGCAAACCAAATGGCAATCGAATTTGGTTCCCGCAAAGAGACCTTTGAGAACTTCAAGGTCTACGAGACGACGCTGGCTGGCCGGCCCTTCAAGGTCGAGATGGGCAAGATGTGCGGCCTGTCCAACGCAAGCGCCCTCATCCGCTACGGCGAGACCTGCGTGATGTGCAACGTGGTCATGAGCCCCAAGCCCCGCGAGGGCGTCGATTTCTTCCCCCTGAACGTGGAGTACGAGGAAAAGCTCTACGCCGCAGGCCGCATCCCCGGCAGCTTCATGCGCCGTGAGGGCCGCCCCGGTGAGCGCGCCATCCTGACCAGCCGCGTGGTGGACCGCCCCATGCGCCCGCTGTTCCCCAAGGAGATGCGCAACGATGTCTGCATCACCATGACCGTCATGAGCCTGGACCCGGACTGCAGCCCGGAGATCGCCGGTATGATCGGCGCATCCCTCGTCACCGCTGTGTCGGAGATCCCCTGGAACGGCCCCATCGGCGGCGTTCAGGTCGGCCTGGTGGACGGTGAGATCGTCCTGAACCCGACCCAGGAGCAGCGCAAAAAGAGCGACCTGGCCCTGACCGTGGCTGCCACCATGGACAAGATCGTCATGATCGAAGCCGGTGCCAACGAGGTCGATGAGGACACCATGCTGAACGCCATCAAGGCGGCTCACGCAGAGATCAAGAAGACCATCGCGTTCATCAACGAGATCGTGGCCGAGCGCGGCAAGCCGAAGATCGACTTCCAGGTCGTGGGCTTGGATATGGACGTCTTCCATGCCATCAAGGAGAAGTATCTGGATGACTTCAAGGCTGCGATGGACACCGACGACAAGAACGTCCGCGATGCCGCGCTGCTGCCCATCCTGGACAAGATCGCCGCAGAGTACCCCGACCTGAGCGACGCAGACCTCGACCTCGTCAGCTACAAGATGCAGAAGTACGTCGTCCGCCGCTGGCTGCTCGATGAGGGCAAGCGCGTGGATGGCCGCGGCATCAACGAGATCCGCCCGCTGGCCGCAGAAGTGGGCATCCTGCCCCGCGTCCATGGCTCCGGCATGTTCACCCGCGGCCAGACCCAGGTGCTGACCACCTGCACCCTGGGCGGCACCAAGGACAACCAGCTCATGGATGACCTGACCGACGAGCAGACCAAGCGCTATATCCACCACTACAACTTCCCGCCGTACTCGGTCGGCGAGGCCCGCGCACCCCGCAGCCCCGGCCGCCGCGAGATCGGCCACGGCGCACTGGCCGAGCGCGCCCTTGTGCCCGTGCTGCCCTCTCTGGAGGAGTTTCCCTACACCATCCGCTGCGTGTCCGAAGTCCTGAGTTCCAACGGCTCCACCTCGCAGGCTTCCATCTGCGGTTCCACGCTGGCTCTGATGGACGCCGGTGTGCCCATCAAGGCTCCGGTCGCCGGTATCTCCTGCGGCCTCATCACCGAGGGCGACCGCTGGATGACCATGCTGGACATTCAGGGCGTGGAGGACTTCCACGGCGATATGGACTTCAAGGTGGGCGGCACCCGCAAGGGCATCACCGCCATCCAGATGGACATCAAGATCGACGGCCTGACCTACGACATCATTGCTGAGGCCTTCGAGAAGTGCCGCAAGGGTCGGCTGTATATTCTGGACGAGATCATCAAGCCCGTGATCGCCGAGCCCCGTCAGGAGCTGAGCCGCTGGGCACCCAAGATGTTCAGCATGATGATCCCCACCGACAAGATCAAGGACGTGATCGGTAAGGGCGGCAAGGTCATTCAGGACATCTGCGCCACCTGCAACTGCAAGATCGACGTGCAGGAGGACGGCCATGTGTTCGTCTCCGCCGTGGATCAGGAGGACGCAAAGCGCGCCATCTTTACCATCAAGACCATTGTGGAGGACCCCGAGATCGGTGCCATCTACAAGGGCAAGGTCACCCGCCTGATGAACTTTGGTGCGTTTGTTGAGATCGCACCGGGTAAGGAAGGTCTGGTGCACATCTCCAAGCTGGACACCAAGCGTGTGGAGCGCGTGGAGGATGTGGTGGCCGTGGGCGATGCCATCGTGGTCAAGGTGACCGACATCGACCAGCAGGGCCGCATCAACCTGAGCCGCCGCGACGCCATCCTGGCTCTGGAAGCCAAGCGCGCCGCACAGGAGCAGGGCTGATTCGCGCTGAATCGGAATGAACCAAAGCCCCCGAAGGGAATCGAACGCAAAAGCGTTCGGCCTCTTCGGGGGCTTTTTTGCGTTTTGAATGAGGAAAATGCAGAAACCCCCTTGACAAAAAACCGAAATCGTATATTATTGTATTAAGCACTTAACACAGTAACACAAGGAGAAAAGACCATGAGCGAACAGTTTGATTCCAGCCGGCCGATCTATGCCCAGCTGGTGGAACGGCTCAAAGCCAGGATTCTGGCGGGCACCTACCAGCCCGGCGGGCACCTCGACTCGGTGCGGGACCTTGCCGCAGCGGCAGGGGTCAACCCCAACACGATGCAGCGGGCGCTGGCCCAGCTGGAAGCCGAGGGCCTGGTCCGCACCGAGCGGACGAGCGGCCGGTTTGTAACGGAGGATACCGATTTGATCGAACAACTGCGGGCGTCTGCGGCCCGGAACATCGCAGCAGATTTTCTGGAAAAAATGCGCAGCATCGGCTATACGCCCCAGAAGGCGGCAGAGCTGCTGTGCAGCTGGAACGAAACGGAGGGAAAACAGCATGAGTAAGATCTTGACCTGTGAACATCTGACCAAAGCCTATGGGAAAGAGAAGACCGCCCTGAACGGCATCGACCTGAACCTTGATTTTGGCCGCATCGTCGGCCTGCTGGGCCCGAACGGCAGCGGCAAGACCACGCTGCTCAAACTGGCAAACGGTCTGCTGCAGCCCACCGAGGGCGTGGTGAAGATCGCGGGCATGATCCCCGGCCCGGAGACGAAGGAGATCGTCTCCTACCTGCCGGATGCCGATTGGCTCCCCGACTGGATGCGGGTGGAAGAGCTGGTGAACATGTTCCAGGATTTCTACGGGACGCCCTGCGAAGCCAAAGCGTACATCGGGTTCGATGCCGCCAAAGCCAACGAGATGCTGGCCCGGCTGAACATCGACCCCAAGGCCCGGCTCAAGACGCTTTCCAAGGGCACCAAGGAAAAAGTTCAGCTGGTGCTGGCTATGAGCCGCGCCGCCAAGCTCTACCTGCTGGATGAGCCCATCGGCGGTGTGGACCCCGCCGCGCGGGACTATATTCTGAACACGATCATTTCCAACTACAGCAAGGACGCAACGGTCGTCATCTCCACCCATCTCATCGAGGACATCGAGCCGGTGTTGGACGAGGCCGTGTTCCTGAAGGACGGCAAAATCTTCGCCCACCGCGCTGTGGACGACATCCGCGAGACCGAGGGCAAGAGTGTCGATGCGTATTTCCGGGAGGTATTCAAATGCTGAAGCAATTGTTGAAATATGAGTTCAAGGCCACCAAAAGCCTGTACTTCGGGCTGTATCTGGCGCTGGCGCTGCTGAGCGTGGTGCTGGGCGTTTCGTTCCGGCAGGAAAATGCATGGGCCGACAATACGAATTTCGGGCGGCTCGAAGTCATTCTGATGGTCCTCTATCTCTCTGTCATCTTCGCCATTGCGGTGCTCTGTTTTGTCAGCACGGTCCAGCGCTTTTATAAAAATCTGCTGGGGCGTGAAGGCTACCTGATGCACACCCTGCCCGTGACCGAGACCCAGCTCATCCTCTCCAAGCTCATCACCAGCATGGTCTGGGTGCTGTGCAGCGGTCTGGTGGGCATCGTCTGCATCACAGGGATGGTCAGCATCGGTGTGCTGGACGCGGAAGTCCTCGGCACGGTGAACTGGGACAGCTGGCAGCAGCTGTGGGGGATGCTGTATGGGGAACTGGGCGCGAAGTTCTGGCTGGGGATGTTCTGGACCATCCTCATCAATCTGGCCCGGCTGGCCGACCTCATCCTCTGCGTTTACGCCGCCTGCATGATCGCCCATCCATTCCGGAAGCATGTGGTGATTCTCGCCTTTATCGGCCTGAACATTGTGGAGAACCAGATCGACAAGCTGCTGGGCACGAACCACGTGAACCTGTTCATGGACATTACCGATCGGGTGGCCGATGTGAACGTGACCGGTGTGACCTATGGAATGACCCCGATGCAGACCATGACCACAGCGTTCGGGGCCGGCTCCGGCTACCTGTTCTGCTTTGTTGTGACCTCGGCCTTCGCGGCGGCCTACTTCTGCCTGACCCGCTGGCTGATGAAGCATAAACTGAATCTCGAATGATGGACAACAAAAATGGCTTCCGGCAGTTGCCGGAAGCCATTTTTTGTCAGGTGTTAAAGATCAGCGGGCGTCGCGGTTGGCCTCGTACTCCTCCATGGAGACGTAGTGGTCCAGCATGTGGATGCCCTTCAGGCGCTTGTTGGAGAAGCCGGTGGAAGCGTACTGGCCCTCCCAGTAGTTCAGGCGGGTGGCCAGATAGGCGGGCACGCTCATGCCGCGCGGGATGACCAGCGCGTTGTTGATGAGCAGGGCCTCGGCATCGGCGAAGGCCTTGTAGCGGGCGTCGATGTCATCGGTGATCTGCTTGGCAGCCTCGATGGCGGTCATGTACTGCATGATGGCGTCCGCAGTGTCGCCGGTGATGAAGCCGTCTTCCACGCCGGTGCGCAGATACGCATAGCGCATCCCGCGGGAATCCTCGGCCTGATAGAACGGGTCGGTCTCGGTCTCGGGGTCGGAGTAGTCAGCGCCCCAGTTGCAGAGCAGGAACTCGAACTTGCCGTTGCGGCGGACGGCGGACAGGAAGCTGTCCGCAGGGCCTTCGGTGATGATGACATCAATGAAGTCGAAGCCGTCGTTCAGCACACCCTCCAGCTGCTGCTTGAAGACCTGGCACTGCTTGTCCCAGTCGGTGGAAGAGGGGTTGTAGGGCAGCTGCACCTTGATGGGGAAGGTGGCACCGGCAGCGGTCAGCTCCTCGATGGCAGCATCGCGGAACTCCTTGGCCTTGGCCTCATCAAAGAACTCGGTAATGTTGGCCAGGTCGCCGCACTGGGTGTAGTCCACACCGGCAGTGGTGGCGCAGAAGTTCGGGGGCGTGATGGTGTTCAGCTTGTAGCCGTCATAGCCTTCCGGGGCAGAAACGGCCAGTGTGACGGCGTTGTTGATGCCGTACAGGAAGGCCTTGCGGAAGTTGGTGTTGTTGATGGCCTTGGCCCAGTTGTCCGGCTCATACTCGGCGTCCACACCCTCGACGCTCCAGTTGGAGAACTCGTGGGCGTAGGGCATGAAGTTGAACATGTAGAAGTAGGTGTAGTTGGTGTTGGGGCGGTCCATGGAGACCATGCTCTTGGTGGTGTCGTCGCTCAGCCAGCTGTCCAGAATATCGGAGCCGATGGTGGCTTCGTCGATCTCGCCGCGCTTGATCATCTCCGGGCCGTTGACGGCGGCCTCGGCGTTGTAGATGCGGCTGATGGTCTCGATGAAGACGTTGTCGGCGTCGTAGTTCTCCGGATTTTTCTTCATGATCCAGGTCTCCAGAGACTCGTAATCCGCCAGATAGAACGCACCGCAGCTGTACATGGTCTCGGCAGAGGTGGCGTACTGGTCGCCCATCTCGTCCAGCAGGGGGCCGTAGGCAGGCTCATAGGGCAGGTAGCACAGCAGGCTCAGGAAGCCGGGGAAGTCGTAGGTCAGGGTGTAGGTCAGGGTGTGGTCATCCACGGCCGTGACGCCCACGGTGTCGAAGTCCAGCGGCTCGTAGGTGCTGGCGGTGCCGTCCGGGGCGGTCACGGTGACCAGACCGCTGGCGTCGGCAGTGTAGGTGGTGCCGTCGTCGTCCACAACGCCGGTGTTGGCGTTGTTCAGGTAGACGTAGTAGTTGTAGTAGTCATCGGCACCGGCGATGTAGGCGGTGACCAGACCGACGTTGGAGGAGGCGTAGTCCGGGGTCAGAACATACTTCAGGGCGTCCACAAAGTCCTGCGCGGTGACGGGGGCCACAACTTCGCCGTTGTTGTCCACCCAGTTCTCTTCCCGCAGATGGAAGGTCCAGGTCAGGGTGTCCGCATCCCAGTCCCAGCTGGTGGCCAGACCTTCGCGCATGACGCCCTTGTTGTCGTACTCGACCAGCGTATCCACGCAGTTGGCACCCACGACCATTTCCAGGTCGGTGGCGGTGGTCAGGTAGTTCAGGGTGGCGGGCTGGCTGGAGTACAGGATGGTGTACTTGGAGGTGTCCACCGTGCCGGAAGCCGCGCTGCCGGTGCTGCCGGCAGAGGAGCTGCCGCCGCAGCTGGTCAGCAGACCGGCTGCACATGCGCCTGCGGCTGCCAGACCGCTGGCTTTGAGGAACTGGCGGCGAGAAATCGAATGATCCATGATAAAATCCCTCTTTCTTCGTATTTCGTGTTTTTGTGTGCGCCAGCGGCTGGGGTGCACTGTTTCCCATCAGCGGGGAATTGCAAAAAAGGCGCAACGGAATACTTCCGTTACGCCTTTGTAACAGTCCCTCCCGACCACAGCCGTGTGGTTACAGAAAGTATAGCATCCTTTCGGGCGGACGTCAATTCTTTAATTCATTTTGGTTTCGGCAGCGGGCGCTTCCGGCACAGCGGCGGCGGGGGTCGTTTCTGCGGCTGTGGCAGCCGACTCGGCCTGGACTTCTGCCGCCAGGGCCTTGGCGGCTTCCTCGGCGGCGCGCTTGGCCTCGCGCTCGGCCTGGCGCTCCTTGGCCTTGGCCACGGCTTCTTCCTGCCGCTTTTTGGTGCGGATCTTGATGCGGCAGACCGAGCAGATGCCGTCCTTGCAGGTGGGGGCGATGGGCTTGCCGCACTCCTTGCAGAGGCTCTTGGTGCATTTGTAAACGCTCACCGGGCCCAGCGTGGTCAGCTGGCGGAGCTTCAGCCCGTCCAGACCGCCGTTGGAGCAGGTGGCAACGCAGACGCCGCACTCACTGCACTTCCACGGCGTGATGACCGCGCGGGTCTGGCCGTCGGGCAGATCCTCGAAGTGGATGGCCCCGGCGCGGCAGGCCTTTTCGCACCGGCCGCAGGCAAAGCACTTCTGGGTGAAATTGGGCAGGTGGTAGCCGTATTTGAGGGGCGTTTCGCTGGCGGCTTTCAGCTGCTTGGTGCGCTGGTGCAGCAACAGGCGGAAGTCCACCGCGCTCTGGTCATCGTCCCGCAGGCCGGGCAGCATCCGGAGCAGCTGCTTCGTGCCCGCCTTGGAGCCGGCCGTCACCTGCTCCATCATCTCGCGGCGGGAGTATTCCTTGCTGTAGAAGGGAGCCGCATCCTGCTCGTAGGCCAGGGTGAACCGGGCCTCGAAGAGGGGCTGGCCGAAAAATTCCACCAGACGGGTAAGCTCGTTGCGCAGATGTTCGGCGCAGACGTCGTTCTCGCACTCGCCGCAGGGGGTCAGGTCCAGCACGACCTTTTTGTTCAGGGCCAGGTAGGCCAACGCCTCCCACGAGAGGGCCGATACGCAGGCCCGGACGAGGGTGTTCTTGCGGGTGCTTTTCTCGCAGCCGATCCAGACGGTGTCGTTGTCGCTGTCAGCGGGGGCCGTGTCCCGCTGGACCTGCTCCGGCGAGGGGGCGATGCAGCCGCTGCGGCAGGCAGAAACGCAGAGGCCGCAGTCGGTGCAGGGGTCCCAGTCCTTGACGAGATTCGGGCGGGTGAAGATCGCATCCCCAAAGGGGCAGATGTCCTTGCAGGCCGTGCAGGGGGTGCGGTGCGGGTGCAGGTTCCAGCACTGTCTGCGGTTGATCTCCGGGTGGGTGGTCTTCATCAGCGCATCCATGGCGTAGCGCGTAAAGAAACTCATCGAATCACTCCTTATCCGGGTCCATGACCGAAGTCACGACGGCGTTGTCCAGCAAAAAGCGCTGGACCTTCTGGGCAGCCAGAGCAGCGGCCACGGTCTCCGGGGCCAGCACACGGCGGATGTCGGCTTCGGGGGTGTCCTGCTGCACGGAGAGGCGGCGGTATTCGGCGTTGACCTCTTCGGGCCGGACGGTGATGTTCTCGGCCTCTGCGATGGCGCGGGCTGCATACATGGTGCGGATCTTCCGCTCAGCATCGGCGCGGTAGCCTGCCCGCAGAGCCTCGGCGGTGGTGCGGCTGTTCTTGCAGTGCTGCTCCATGCTGATGCCGCTGCGGCTCAGGCGCTGGCTCAGCAGCTTCATCTCGTTGTCGGCGGTGCGGTCGAGCACGGCCTCCGGCACGGTGACGGTCAGGTTGGCACCGGCCATCTCCAGCAGCTTCTGTCCGGCGGCGCGGTCGGCACCGTCTTCGTGGATCTTCTGCTTTTTGGCGCGGACGGCCTCCCGCATGGCGGCGAGGGACGCATAACCGGCAGACTGTGCGAACTCCTCGGTCAGCTCCGGGGTGGTCTTCTCGGCCACAGAGTGGAGCGTGATCTCGAACTGCGCCGTCTTGCCGGAAAGCTCCGGTACACGGAACGCGGTCGGATAGGTGAAGTCGAACCGGAAGGTCTCACCGGCCTTGTGGCCATAGATGGCCTGCTCGGCGGCAGGCATCAGCTTGCCGTCGCCCAGCACGACCATGACCTTCTCCATCCGGCTGTCGGGGATCTCCTCGCCGTCCATGAAACCGGCGAAATCCAGCAGCACCCGGCTGCCGCGCTTCGCGGCCTCGGTGGAGTTGTGGTAGGTGGCGCGCATCCGGGTCTGGTGGACCATCTCGATGTCCAGCGTCTTCTCGGAAATGCCGCGCACATGGCGGGTGACGGCCAGTCCTTTATACTGTCCGAGCTTTACTTCGGGGAAATTATTCTGCTGATTTTCCATTTTGCAATACTCCTTCTGACGATAGAACGTTTATTCAAAAAATGAGAGGGTGCGGTGTTATAACCCGTGGGCGGCAAGCCAGCTCTCGGCGACCTGCGAGAACATTTCAGGGTATTGGGCATTTTCGGCGTCGAAGACGTGGAGGTAGGTCTCTACTTCCGCACGGGTGGGGGCGGCGACCCGCTCCCAGATGGTGAAGGTGTAGCCGTTGCCCATATCGAATGTGGCGGCAAGGGTGTGGGTGCCGTCCCGCAGCTCGGCGAATTTGGCGTTCAGCTTGTGGCCCAGCTCCGTGTCCGATGCGTAGGAGAGGGGGTAGGGGTCAACGGTGACGACATACTTTGCCTCAAAGAAGCTCATGGGGAAGTTGTGGGTGCCCGGCACCGAGAAGCTGTCCGGCAGCTTGCCGTCCAGCGGCTGCTCCGGCAGCAGGCAGTTGCGCAGATGGCCGGGGTTGTAGAGCATGTCGTCGGTGATCATGTACGCGGTCTCGCCGTCGCCGAGGTGGACGCTGAGCCATTCGGTCACAGCCTGCAGCTGGCTCAGGTCCCTGCGGTCGCAGGTCAGGCCGTCGAGCCGGACAAATTCTGCGGTGCTCTTGAGCGGAAAGTGGTCGATGAGAAAATCGGGCAGGGCCACCACCGTCAGCGGCGAGCAGCGCACCGACACGGCAAACACCAGCGTGAACGCCCAGTAGCCCAGCTTGAGGGCCTTGCGGTGCTCGATGCCCTCCGCCAGCGCCGCAGCGCCGGCCAGAAAGAGCAGGAAGTAGGCGGGGAGGAAGAGGAGCATCTGGTGGGAGCCGGTGTTCTGCACCCGCGTGAAGAGCACGAGGCTGACCGCCAGCTCACAGGCACCCAGCGCGGGCAGGGCGAACCGCCTGCGGCGGAAGGCATCTGCGACGCCCAGCCCGATGAGGATGAAGTTCAGCAGGCCGATGCGGAGGGTGTGGTAATAAAGCTCGGTGGCCATGCCGCCGACGTTGTAGTAAGAATAGCGGTCGGAGTAGTCAAAGGCCAGGATCTTGCGGACCATGGGCCAGAGCAGGGCGACCATCGCGACCAGGGCGCAGAGGCCGAAGGCGATGAGGTTGCGCACCCGGCGGACGGCCAGCGCCTTGTCGGTCCTGGCGAGTTTTGCGCTGCTGACCAGAAGCAGCAGTGCGTAGGAAAAGTAGTAGCCGACCACGAAGTAGAGATACCACCGGCGGGTCAGAATGACCGCTGCCGTGGCCAGAAAGAGGAGGGCGAACCGGCCCGGCTCCAGCTGTTCAAAGCGGTAGTCCAGCGTCAACACCAGGATGGCGAAGGCGAAGATGAGGCCGAACCAGTCCGGCTGGGCCAGCATCGCGCTCATCCGCAAAAACGGGAAGGTGAGCAGCCACGAAAAGCCGATGAGGAAGTAATAGAACTGGTTCTTCACCCGGAGCATCTGCCCCACCTTGATGACTACGCCCGCCAGCAGCACCATCAGGCTGGGCAGGACGCAGAACACCTGACTGAACGCATAGCTGTCGCCGGTGCGGGCCGTCAGGCAGAAGGGAAACTCGGTGAACAGGGTGATGAAATTGGTGTAGTCCTCTGTGAAGGAGCCGAAGATGTACGCGAAGCCCGCCGCCGGGCCGGCAGCAAAGGCCGCCTCGGCGCTGTATTGCTTGACGAGGTAGTTGGCGTAGTCCCAGGCGTAGACGAAATCGCGCCGCCCCAGCGCCCAGTAAAAATAGAGCACCGCCGCCGCCCAGCAGCCCACAAGGACGGCCCGGTGGAAGAAGTCCAGCGTAACGCCGGACACCCGCAGCACCCACAGCGCCCCGTAGAACAGCGCACAGCTGCACCACAGGCTCACCAGCGGGAAGAATGCCGCCCCGGTGGGGAAGAGTAGCCCGATGGCTGCCAGGACCAGTACCCCGATGCCGAGCGCGGCCCCCGCTTTGCCCCAGGGGGTGAGGCCGCGTTTCAGCAGGGTCGAACGTGTTTGTTCCATAACACAAAACCTCTCACAAAACCTGATAGTTCATGTTACAGTATAACGGTTCTGCCCGGCGCTGGCAAGGCCGCAGCGGCGGCAAAACGGAAAATATCCCGCTGCATTTTCAGCAGACGGGATATTTTGAATGAAAAATTACTTTTTGGAATTGACTGCGGGCTTTGCAGCGGCCTTGCGCCGGGCAGCAGCAGCCTTCCGGGCCGAAGCCTGTGCGGCCTCGGCATGGGGAGCCTCCGGTGTCAGACGGAGCAGTCGGCTGCCCATGGCGGGCAGGTCAAGGGTCAGGGTGTAGTCCCGCCCATAGACGCCTCCGTCCGTGGTGTGGAAGCTCCGGGTCCGGCTCTTGTCGGCACCGTTCCAGCGGGAGGCCTCGCTGTTCAGCAGCTCTTCGGCCCCGCAGGGGAACTTGAGGTAGAGCGGGAACTTTTTGTGGGCGGTGTTCTGGGTGTTCATCACACAGAGCAGAGTCTGGCCTGCGCCCTTGCGCAGCCAGGCGTACACGCCCTCGTCCCGACTCTCGCTGGCCACCCACTCAAAGCAGCCGGGGTTGTATTCGCCGTCGTAGAGGGCGGGCTCGGTGGCGTAAAGGCGGCCGAGTTCGGCGAAGTATTTCTGGAAGCTGTCGTGGAAGGGGTATTTCATCAGGCCCCAGTCCAGCTCTTTCTTCTCGTCCCACTCGCGGAAATGGCCCAGCTCGTTGCCCATGAAGTTCAGCTTTTTGCCGGGGTGGGTGTACATGTAAAAGTACAGAGTGCGCAGCTGGGCGCACTTTTCCTCGTAGGTGCCCCAGAGCTTGTCGATGATGGTCTTTTTGCCGTGGACGACTTCGTCGTGGCTCAGCGCCAGCAGATACAGCTCGTTGTAGAAATACTGCATACTGAAGGTGAGCTTGTGGTAGGCATCCGGGCGCTCGCCGAAGGGGGTGGCGAAATAGTCCAGCGTGTCGTGCATCCAGCCCATGTCCCACTTGTAGTCGAAGCCGATGCCGTCGTAGCGGGTGGGGGCCGTGACCTTGAGGAAGTTGGTGGAGTCCTCGGCCGTGTAGATGCCGGTGGGGAACCGCGTGTTCAGGCCGTGGTTCAGATTCCGCAGGAAGGTGACCGCACCCTCGTTCACGCCGCGGTTGGGGTCGCCCTGCCAATAAAGGGCACGGGAGATGGCATCCATCCGGATGCCGTCGCAGTGGTAGACATCCATCCAGAGGGCGGCGGCGCTGTTCAGGAAGCTGCACACCTCCCGGCGGTAGTAGTTGAAGTTGCAGGTGCCCCACTCGCTGT
>OGNM01001079.1_pt1 | contig 12965 bp, 13 predicted proteins | sample 1573441 | NCBI WGS metagenome assembly OGNM01 (sample SAMEA2581915, study PRJEB24529) | metagenome | biome: Human gut stool | place: China | collected 2011
GGCCCCGGTGGAGCCTGCTGAGTCGGCCGAACCGGCAGAACCTGCCGAGCAGGCCGAGAATGCCCAGCTCGGCGAAGCATTCATCCCGGAGCAGGATGCTCCGACGAGCGAAGAATAAACCACGAAGGGAGCGAGTGTTGTGGAGGAAAATTTTGATCCGGTCGCACGGACAAGAGCGAATTACTACACTCCCGGCAGCCCGGTGCAGTTCGTCTGCGTGGAGCTGCTCAAGGGCGAGGCCAGCGGCGACCATGCGGTCTGCCTGACCTTTAAGAACATTTCCCGCGTGACCCTGACCGCACTGGAGATCCATTTCAAGTGCAAGGGTGTGGATGGCGTCATCCTCTGTGAGGACCAGTTCGAGTACCGCGACATCGAGGTCAAGCCCGGCGAGAGCTTCGGCATGGACGATGCGGTGTTCGTGACCCAGAAGGCCATCACCAGCGTGGATGTATCTCTCCGAAATGTTTACAGCGGCAAAAAGGTCGTGCATCTGGACGCCATCAAGCGCGTCCGCCTGCCCGCCCCGCGCCGCCTGAGCCCGGAGCTGCAAAAGGCGCTGGAAGCTCGGATGAACCGTCAGGGCCTCAAGTATATGCCCCAGGTCTTCGAGAACGGCTGGTACTGCGCCTGCGGTTCCTTCCACCCGAAGGAAGAAGACACCGTTTACTGCACGGAGTGCGGCTGCGACCGCATCCTGCTACAAAACGCATTGAACACCCTGTTGCAGCCGGAAAAGAAGGAGCCTGTGCCCGCCGCCGAGCCGGTGCGGCCTGTGCAGACGGAGCCGGACGAGCGCACCCGCGTTGTGGGCGCTGCCCCGGTCCCGCCGGAAGAGCCGACCCGCATCGTGGGCAGTGTGCCGCCCCGGACAGAACCGGATGCGGAGGCCACCCGCGTGATGCCGCCGCGCACGACCCTGCGGCCTTCGGCTGAGGAAGTGGACAGGCCCGCTTCCTTTGCGCCGCCGCTGGAGAACGCGCCGGATGCAGAGAGCACCCGTGTGCTGGATGCTTCCACCCGTGCGGCATTTCCCGGCAAAATCAGCCCGGCCCATGCGGACGACGAGGGGACCCGCGTCATCCCGGCCAGAGGGCGGGATGACGTTCGCCCGGCCGAGCCGGAGGACGCCGAAGAGGAAGAGCAGACCGAAGCCCGTGACGGCGTGGCCGAAACGCTCATCCGCTGGGTGCCGCCGCTCACGGCCATCCTCTGCGCCGGCATCGCGCTGTGGGGCTTTGTGTACTATCAGTTCATGATGTAAAAAACGAACGGAGGAGGCCCAACGCTTCCTCCGTTTTTGGTTTTCTCAAGGGAGGATACTATGCCAGACGAAACACTGCAAGTGGCATTTGAGATCAAAACAGCCTGCGACGAGATCAGCCGCCGGCTGCTGCGCTGGCACTGGGAGCGAAAGCCCGGTGCCCACAGCCTGAACGCCCTGCTGGAACACATCGCCCAGCGCCAGCAGGAGAGCCCGGAGTATTACGAGCGGATGCCCGATCTTTCGGGCAGGACGAGCTGGAGCCAGCTGGACACCACCCTGTGTATGCGGGTGCTGCTGGACCCCGAAAAGGACGCCGCCCATCCGCTGGACCTGCTGGGCAATACCGAACACCCCGGTGCTGCCCGCCGCGCCTGCAACGCGGTGCGCACGGCCCGCAACGAGGCCGCACACGCATCGGACCGCACCGCCGGGACCCAGGCGGCCATCCTCTTCAACGAAGCCGTGGAGGCGCTGGAAGAGGGCTATGCGGGCACGGCCCTGCGCACCAGTGAGCTGGAGCAGTATTACCGGCAGGCAGAGGCATTTCTGGACCGCTGCGGGGCAAGAAAGCCCGTCGCCAGGGCATCGCAGCCGGAGGGACAGGAGACGCGCAGCACCGGAAAAGCCCGGAACGCCAGCCAGCGGAACGGGTCGGGTTCGGGCGCTGCGGCCAACCGCAGGCCGCGTTCCGGCAGCGCGGGCCGCACTTCGGGCAGCCGGAACGGCACGGCCCGCAAAAACACGACGAATCGCAAACAGGGGGGCGGCAGACGCAGCCGGACGCCCCGCACGAATTACGCGGTGCTGGGCCTGCTGCTGGCTATGCTGGTGCTGGGCCTGCTCTTCCGCTGGATGGGGATGGGAAAATGAAACAAAAACTGATCTTTCTGGATATCGACGGCACCCTGCTGCCGCCGGGTGAGATGACCGTGCCGGACAGTGCGGTGGAGGCTCTCCGCCGTGCCCGCGCCAACGGGCACAAGCTCTTTCTCTGCACCGGGCGGAACCTCCGGATGACCGAACCGCTCTTCCACTACGGGTTCGACGGCTTCGTCTGCTCGGCAGGCGGCTATGTGGGCTGTGAGGGAAAGGTCCTGGTGGACCTCCCCATGGAGCCGGAGCAGGTGCGCGGCCTGCGGGCGGCGCTGCAAGCATGCGGGGCCGAGTGCACACTGGAAGTGCGGGACGATACGTATGGCGGCATCAAAATGATCGAGCGGTTCGCCAACCTCTTCCCCAAAAAGCCGGGCCAGACCAACAGCGAGGCCGAGCGCTGGCGGAAGATGATGGAGTTCGGGATGACCATCCGCCCCATCGAGGAATACCACGGCGAGCCGGTCTACAAGATCGTTTTCATTGCGCCCAACGAAGCCTGCCTGACGGAGGTGAAGCGGCAGTACGAAGACCAGTTCGTCTTCTGCGAATCCCGTCTTGGCGACGAGGGCGGCGGCATCGTGAACGGAGAGCTCATCAACCGCAAATTCAACAAGGGCAGCGGCATCCGGGCCATTTGCGATCACTTGGGCTGCTCGCTGGCCGATACCATCGGCTTTGGCGACAGCGACAACGACTTGCAGATGACGGACGTTGTCGGCATCAGCGTCTGCATGGCCAACGGCTCAGACAACCTGAAAAAACGCTGTGACCGCATCTGCCCCGCCGTCACCGACGACGGCATTGCGCGGGAATTTGCGGCGCTGGGGCTGATCTGAGGACAAACCAATGAATAATCTTTTTGACTATGCAACCAGTGAATTGTCGCAGGATGCAGTGATCTGCTGGTGTTTGAATTGGCTGAATGAACCGGCATCGAATCTGTACCCGCTGGCCGTAGACCTTTTGAAGAAAATGGGCGAGGTAACGGTCGAAAGCGGACAGACGCTTCAGACGATACAGCAGTTTTATAAAACGGACATTCTGATCTGCCTGACGGGAAAAAATCGTGTGATCCTGGTGGAAGATAAGACGGATAGCTCGGAACATGGGGAACAGATCCGCAGATATCGCGAACGAATGACGCAGCTCTCCGAAGAAGAGCGGCGGCTCTGCGGCATCCATGAGAATGTGGAACTCAGGATGGTTTATTTCAAGACGGGCTTTCTCTATGATGCAGACCGACTCGTAGATGCAGACGTCACCATTACGGGCGAAGCGTTTTTACAATGCCTGACACCCTATCAAGGAAAAAGCGAGATTTTGGACGCCTATCTCACCTTTCTGGAGCGAAAACTGGAGCAACAGGCGCGGGAGAAGGATTTTTTGCAGGAGCCGGAACGGCTGAATAACAGTGCGATCGCGCAACATACATTGATGCGGATGATCTTTCCGGAAACGCTCTGGAAACGAGGCAGTGTTCTTTATGAGGTCTACCATGGCTCCAGTTTTGGCAGGCCCTGGACGGAAATGGTCATTGCGGAGTATTGGTTTCCCACTCAAAAAGACGGATATCGTATTTTCTGGCGGTTGGATAGTGATCAGGACGGAACCTATCTTTCACTTCGGTTTTATGATCCGTACAATAAGAAAGATGCGGCAGAAAAGCAGACGCATGTGGAGGCGTATCGGAAGCACCGTGCGCAGATCGAGGCAATCTGTACAGACGAATTTGAACCGGACAGCATGTGGGCGTGGGAAAATGTTCGGTGCGGCCACACGGAAAATTACTACGAAGCGTCTCTTTTGACGCTTCATCTGGAACAGGTCCTGAAGCATTGGGACACCGAACGAGAAGCGTTGATCCAAGGCGCAAGGGCACTCACCGAACAGTTCCGGAGAAAAAATTAGAAGATCAAAAAGAAAAACGACCGGGGAGCCTCGTTGGAAAGAGACTTCCCGGTCGTTGCGCTACATCTCTGCCCCGCCGTCACCGACGACGGCATTGCGCGGGAATTTGCGGCGCTGGGGCTGATCTGAGCCGGAATGCCCCATACAAAAAGAGCGCACAATGGTGCTGGATAGCCCAGTGGAGCACCCGCTTGAGCCGGGGCAGCTGGCTCTCATCCAGCTCCCGGAGAACAGCCTGCACAAGAGGATCCCGGCAGATGGCTGCGATGTTCCGCAGGCTGTTTTTGTTGTGTGCGGCCTCCTGCGCGATGCAGCGGCGGACCCGGCCTAAAAAGGCCTTGTCGAGCCGCGGACGGTAGACTTCGGGCGGGAAGCGCAGGGCAAGCTCTGCCGAGACCTTCTCGTAGAACCGCTTTTCCCGCGCAAAGCGGTCGGCCCGGTATACACCGGTGAGGGAGGCAGGGTTCTGGCAGTAATAATAGAGAGGCTCCGGTACGATGGCGACTGCCCCGGCGTGGGCAAGATAGTCCAGATGGAACAGCAGATCTTCGGACAGGTACTCCCGCTCGGAGAGGAACCGGATGTGGTGCGCCCGGAGGATGGGCAGGGAGTAGAGCCCCTTCCAGACCGACATTCCGATCTCCACGTCGTGGGGATGGTGCGGCCGGGAGCCGACCATGCCGAGAAGAAGCTGGTCGATCTCAGCACCGGTGTAGAGGGAACGCGCATAGTCCTCCGGGGCAAGGCGGACGCTGCCGTCGGCGGAGACATCGTAATAGCGGCAGAAGCAGGTGTCGGCCTGTGCCTGGGTGAGCGTGGTCAGAAGCCGTTCCAGCATGTGGGGGTCGGCGTAGTCATCCGGGTCAAGGAAGGCGACAAAATCGCCGATTGCATGGTGCAGCCCGGTGTTGCGGGCTGCACTGAGGCCGCCGTTGGGCTGGTGGACGACCCGAACGCGCGGGTCCTGCCGGGCATAGGCAACTCAAAGGGCGCCCCCATCTTCGGTGGCACCATCGTCGATGAGAAGGATATCAAGGTCCCGGTGGGTCTGCCCCAGCAGGGATGTCATGCTGCGGTCCAGATAGGGCAGAACATTGTAGGTCGGGACGATCACGCTGATGCAGGGCATTCAGACCACCTCGCTTTCGGAAACTTGTGCGCCGACTTCTTTGCCGGCATGGTAATAGGTGAACCGGGTGCGGAACGCCTGCTCTGCGTTGGCGCTGAGCCGGGCGGCAAAGGCAGGGTCTGCGGCCAGCCGGTCCATCGCCTCGTGCAGAGCCGCTTCCTCCTTGGGCACCACAAGGCCGGTTACGCCATCGGTGAGATAGTCGTCTGTCAGGCCCTGTGTCTGGGTCACGATGACGGGTACACCGAGATCCATGGCCGTGAGGAAGGTCAGCTGCCCGGAGGCGACCTGGTCGTTTTCAAAGGCGAAGAGAACGGCTCTGGCGTTCCGCATCCGGCGCAGCATGGCCTCGCCGAACAGGTTCTGTTCGACCTGGATGTTGGGTTCCGGGCAGGGGGCGAGGACATCGCAGGCGATGCAGAGCGTTTCCGGGCGGCCCCGGAACGCCCGGATGAGGAAGTCATAGTCGCGGTTGCTGCGGCCGGTGGCAAAATAGTAGCCCTGCGCTTTCAGTGCCGAGTCGTCGTAGGCGGCGGGGTCGTGCGGGATCGAGCCGCAGTGGGCAAAACCGAATCGGGAAAGGGGCAGACCGAAGGTCTCGGCGTAGCGCGGGGCCTCGGCGCGGGTGGTCAGCAGGATGCGGTCCACTGCGTCGGAAGTGACGGCGTACCGCACAAAGCGCTCGAACAGCCTCCCGGCAAAGCCGGACCGCGGCTTGTAGATAAAGGTCATGATGACGAGCCGGAACCGCTTTTTGAGGTGGAACAACCGGCAGAAAAACGCGATGGCGATGCCGTAGAACTGCTGCCAGCAGAGCAGGGTCTTGCCGGAATACCGGGCCGGGTGGGTGACCACATGGAGCGCCACCGTGAAAAACTTGAGGTAGCGGCGCAGACCGTAAGTCTTGTTGTTGGGATAAAGCTCGACTTCCCAGGGGGAAGCAGTCGCTTCTTCCAGCCCGCGCACAAAGCCCTCGGCTTCCTCATAGTTACTGTCGATCAGCAAAATGTATTCTGCCATATCCGGAACCTCCGCAATGTGATCTTGTCAGCCCCTCGCAGGATCGGGATCTCCGTGAAAAGAGGGAATGAGACTAAAATCATTATAAAGGATTTGCATATAAAAATCCATCTTTTTATCAAAAAACCGGGAAGCCTCTTTGGTGAGAGACTTCCCGGTCGTTGGTTTGATTGAAATTAGTAGTGCAGCTGGTCAGCGGTCAGCGCTTCCAGAACAGGGAGCATGGCGGCTGCCTCGGCTCTGGCGGCGGGCAGGTCCATGTCGCGGTAGTTGCCGCATTCCACTTCGCTGGCACCGGGGACAGCGCCCTCAAAGGCCGCCATGAAGCGGAAGAACTCCACCGTCAGTTTCAGCGCTTCGGCAGGGGTAAGGCCGCGCGTGAGCAGATAGAAGCCGGTGCGGCAGCCCATGGGGCCGACGTAGATGACGCCGTCCCGGAAAGCGCTGTTCCGCGCATAGGTGGCGAACAGGTGCTCCAGTGTGTGGGCGGCCCCGGTGGAGAGATAGTCGCCGTGGTTCGGCTTCTTCATCCGGATGTCCCAGGTGAGCACATCGCCGTCCTGACGGCTCAGGTACATGCCGCGGTCCAGTTTGGTGTGGTCCACGCAGAAACTCGCGATCCGTTCCATCCCGTGCACCTCTCAGGCCTGCAGGCGCTGGACGCTGCCGTGGGCGCAGTCCACAGCGATGTCCAGACCGTCGCGGATGTGGCTGCAGGCACCCAGGGCACCCACGATGGTGGGCTTGAGCAGGGCCTTGCCGGCAATGGCGGCGTGGCTGTTCAGGCCAGCCTCCTCAACCACCAGAGCGGCAGCATCGCGGACGTACTCCAGCATCTCGTTGGTGGTGGAGGGCACGACCAGCACCATGCCGGGCTTGAACTTGGCGCGCACCTCGTCCATGGTGCGGCAGACGCAGGCCTTGCCGCTGGCAACATCGTTGTTCTCAGGGCCGACACCCACGCCGGTAGCCAGACAGTTGCCCACCATGTGGATCTTGATCATGTTGGTGGTGCCGGAAACGCCCACGGGGACACCGGCGGTGACGACGGCCAGCTCACCGTTGTGCAGGTAGCCGTTCTCCTTGGCCAGAGAGGTGGACATCTCGATCAGCTCATCGGTGCTGTGTGCCAGAGGCATCATCAGCGGGGTGATGCCCCAGCTCAGGGCCAGCTGACGCTGCACCTGCTCCTTCATCACGCAGGCGATGATGGGCTGCTCCGGGCGGTACTTGCTCAGCAGGCGGGCGGTGTTGCCGGACTCGGACACGGTGACGATGGCGGCAGCGTTGACGTCCCGTGCGGTCAGGCAGGCAGCGTGTGCGGTGGCATCGCTGACGCTGATCTGGCCGTGGGCGGCATCCTTGAAGCGCTCGTCGCGGTAGTGGGGCTCGTTCTCGGTGCGCTCGGCGATGGCGGACATGGTCTTCAGGGCCTCGACGGGGTAAGCGCCCGCAGCGGTCTCGCCGGAGAGCATGATGGCAGAGGTGCCGTCATAGATGGCGTTTGCCACATCGGAGATCTCGGCGCGGGTGGGGCGGGGGTTGACCATCATGCTGTCCAGCATCTGGGTGGCGGTGACGATGGGCTTGCCGAAGGAGAAGGAGCGGTCGATGACGTTCTTCTGGATGCCGGGCAGCTCGGTGAAGTCGATCTCAACGCCCAGGTCGCCGCGGGCGACCATGACGGCGTCGGCAGCGGACAGGATGCTGTCGATGTTGTTAACGCCCTCACGGTTCTCGATCTTGGCGATGATGCGGATGTTGGAGTCGTACTCGTTCAGCAGGTTGCGGATGTCGTAGACGTCCTGTGCGGTGCGCACGAAGGAGGCTGCGATGAAGTCGAAGCCGTTCTGGATGCCGAAGATGATGTCCTCACGGTCCTTCTGGCTCAGGTACGGCATGGACAGATGGACGCCGGGCACGTTGACGCCCTTCTTGGTCTTGACCTTGCCGCTGTTCAGCACGGTGCAGGTGATGTCGGTGTCGGTGACCTTCTCGATGCGCAGCATGATGAGGCCGTCATCCAGCATGATGGTGCCGCCCTCGTGCACATCGTGGGGCAGGTCCTTGTAGGTGACGGAGCAGATCTCCTTGGTGCCCTCCACCTCGCGGGTGGTCAGGGTGAAGGTCTGGCCGGCTTCCAGCATCTCGACGCCGTTCTTGAACTCCTTCAGGCGGATCTCAGGGCCCTTGGTGTCCAGCAGAGCGGCAACGGGCTTGCCCAGCTCCTCGCGCAGTGCCTTCAGATTGGCCAGGCGGCCGCCGTGCTCCTCATAGGAGCCGTGGGAAAAATTAAAGCGGGCCACGTTCATGCCGTTGGCGATCAGCTCGCGCAGGACGTCCCCTTTGTCGGTGGAGGGGCCCAGGGTGCAGATGATCTTCGTTTTTCTCATGTTGATTACCTCGAACTTTCTCTATTCTACTCTCTATCTTAACGCAGCAGCCCGATCGGCTGCATTTGGCAGGCTCCGGCATTCGGGGCCTGCCGCGGCGAAAGACGCCAATATGGTCATTCTCAAAACCATACCATACTATATTATAAACACTTGGATACAATAGGGCAAGAGGGAGTTGGCAAAGAATTGGTTAAAATTTCGTAAGGAATACCTGCATCCGGAAAGCCCTTGCATCCGGGAGCGGAACTGCTTATAATGGAACCAGAAAAAGTCTCACTTTCGGGTGGGACGCTCTGGAAACGAAATGGAGAACAAAACTATGGAAAAACGTGTGTTTCTGATCGTTCTGGACAGCTTTGGCATCGGCGCAGAGCCGGATGCAGCCGCCTTTGGCGACGCGGGCACCAATACCCTCGGTGCCATTGCAAAGCACCCGAACTTTCACTGCCCCAATCTGCAGAAGCTCGGCCTGTTCAACATCGACGGTGTGACGGCAGGGGAGAAGACCGCTGCCCCGGCGGGGGCCTTTGCCCGCCTGCAGGAGCAGAGCATGGGCAAGGATACCACCATCGGCCACTGGGAGATCGCCGGTGTGGTCAGCCCGAAACCGCTGCCCACCTTCCCGAACGGCTTCCCGGAGGAGCTCATCCATGCGTTCGAGGAAAAGACCGGCCACAAGGTGCTCTGCAACAAGCCCTATTCCGGCACACAGGTGCTCCGGGATTACGGCGAGCAGGCCATGCGGGAGGATGCCCTCATCGTTTACACCAGCGCCGACAGCGTCTTTCAGGTGGCCGCGCACGAGGAGCTGGTGCCGGTGCACGAACTGTACCGCTACTGCGAGATCGCCCGCGAGATGCTGAAGGGCGAGTACGGCGTGGGCCGCGTCATCGCCCGCCCCTTTCTCGGCCGTACGGCGGAGACCTTCTACCGCACCACCAACCGCCACGACCTGAGCCTGAAGCCACCCCGCGCCACCATGCTCGACCTGTTGAAAGACGCAGGCAAGGACGTCATCGCCGTGGGCAAGATCTTCGATATCTTTGATGGCGAGGGCGTGACCGAGAAGATCAAGACCACCGGCAACACCAACGGCATCGCCTTCACCAAAGCCTTGCAGACCCGCGATTTTGAGGGCCTGGCCTTTGTGAACATCGTCGATTTTGATATGCTCTACGGCCACCGCCGCGACGTGGCGGGCTATGCCGCCGCTGCCACCGAGTTCGATGCGTTCCTGGCCGACTTCATCCCCGGTATGCGGGAGGGCGACCTGCTGATGATCACGGCAGACCACGGCTGCGACCCATCCTATACCAAAACCACCGACCACACCCGCGAGTATGTGCCGTATCTCATCTGCGGCAGGGGCGTCAAGCCCGGCGTGGACCTGGGCACGAAGCTCTGCTTCGGCACCATCGCCCACACCGTCTGCGAGTACCTCGGTGTAGACGCTTCGACCCTGGATGGCCAGAGCGTATGGGAGAAGATCCGGAAGTAAAAGTCACAGGTTGAAAACAAAAGCGCGAAAGATGCTTGAAGTATGGTTGAGGTTGTGGTAGACTAGGCCCTGTGCCTGTTCGTGAGGGAAGAGCAGAACCGCTCCTGCTTCCGGACAGAAAAAGGATTGGTTCAAACAAAGGAGATCATACAATGAAACTGAATCGTGCAATGGGTCTGGCACTGGCCGCTGCTGTTCTGGCTTTTGCTGTGACCGGCTGCTCCGGCACCGCATCTTCCACCGCTTCCTCTGCTGCTTCCAGCGAGGCTGCCTCTTCTGTGGCTGCTTCGGAGGCCGCATCCGGCGAGGCTGCTGCTGCCAGCGTGGTCAGCACCGAGTCCCTCGAAGTGAACGGCAAGACCTACGATGCCGACTGCTACGGCGAGTTCACCCTCTCCAACGGCGACACCATGAAGCTGTGGAAGCTGAACGGCGCATACGACGACCTGAGCGCCCTGCCCATGAAGGGCATGGTTGAGGAGTTCCCCATCGAGGCTGAGGAGAACACCGTGTATGTGGCAGACGTGACCGCAAATGGCGAGACCACCCGCCAGTATCTGCGCGCCGACAAGGCTGGCCGCAACGGCACCGCCTCCGTCAAGACCTTCGAGCTGGAGTCCGCTGAATAATCTGCTCCAACATGAAACAAGAAAAAGTCCCGACCGGTCTGGTCGGGACTTTTTTTGTAACTGGGTCTTATTCTGCGGAGCTGCTGGAACCGAACAGGGCATCCAGAACGGTGGACGCCGCCTGATGGAGCGAGGAGGCGGCCTGCTCGACCTGCTCCTGTGTGGGCAGGGAAATGGACGGTGCTTCGGAGGAGCTGCTGCTCTCGGCAGGAGGCTCCTCGGCGGGCACCTCGGTGGAGGCAGACGGTTCGCTGCCGGCCGGGGTTTCGGCAGGGGTCTCAGCCGGAGCCTCTGCGGGCTGCTCGCTGCTGGCAGGGGTCTCCTCCGGGACGCTCTCCGCAGGCTCATCCAGGACGACGCTGTCCGCCGGGGTCTCCGGCACGGAAACGGCGGCGTTGGGGTCTGCCGTCGGCGTGTGGACTTCGGTCTTCTCCGGAGTCTGCTGGGTGTCGCTGACCGTGCCCTCACCACCCAGCACGGAGGCAATCAGCTCCTTGGCCTGCGCCACCGAGCTTTCGTCCGGTTTCATGACGTAGAGGCTCTGCCCCTTGGCGGAGTAGCACTGGGAGCTCTTGCCGCTGGAACCGGTAACGGAGTAGCTCTGGATATCCCAGTTGGCGAGGTCGCTCAGCTGCATCCGGACCAGCGCGGAGATCTGCTCCTGCGACAGGCTGGTGACGAAGCAGTCCGACACGGCGTCCATCAGCTTGGAAAAGCTCATCAGGACGGTGGGGGACTTGAGCTTGTTCACCATGGCGTCGATGACCTTCATCTGGTTGATGCCGCGCTGGATGTCGCCGGAAGCGAAGGCGTGGCGCTCGCGGGCAAAGGCCAGCGCGCTCTTGCCGTCCAGATGGTTCCAGCCCTCGGCAAAGGTGGTGGGGTCATAGTAACCGGGGCTGCCCACCGAGGTGAACGCCTGGTCGGAGTAGACGTCCACACCGCCTACCGCGTCGATGATGCTGATGAAGCCCGCAAAATTGATGCGGATGTAGTGCTCCACATTCACGCCGTAGAGGTTGCCCAGGGTGGCCATGCTGGTCTCCACGCCGTACAGACCGGCGTGGGTCAGCTTGTCCTTACTGCTGGTGCCCGCCAGATCGACGTAGTAGTCGCGCGGGGTGTTGATGAGAGCCACCCGCTTGGTGGCGGGGTTGACCACGGCCAGGATGTTCACATCGCTGCGGGCCTTTTCGGTCAGCTCTCCGCGGTTGTCCACGCCGCTGAGGTAGATGACGAACGGCTCCTTGGTGATCTGATTCGCCTCGGCACCGGTGAGCAGGCCGGAGGTCACGCTGCCCAGCGCGGCAAGGCCCTGCTGTGCCCAGACGCAGCCGAGGGCCAGCGCCGCGCACAGGAAGACCGAGAAGACGCGGGAGACTCTGCCGGGAGTCCTGTACTCCTGGCAGCGCTTGACCAGCAGCCAGAACAGGGCCAGCAGCGCTGCAATGATGACGAGGTAGAGCGCGGGAAGCATCCGGGTGCGGCAGAGCTGCACGAAGGCTGCCACGCTGAGAAGGGCCTGCAAGACCAGCAGGAACGACCCAAATTTCGAGCCGGAGCTCTTCTTTTTGCCAGGCTTTTGGGGCGGCCGGGCCGGGGAGCTGTTCTGCCGGGGTGGCTTTTTGGAGGGCGGCGGCGTCACCGGCCGGGCAGTCTCCGGCGCAAAAAATGCGGAGCTGTCCACCTCAACGGTGCGGTCCGGGTCCTTCCGTGCACCCCGGTGGATGTGCCGGGTGGTGTCTTTTTCATCGAACATGGAAACTCTCCTTTTGACTGTGCCCTCAGGACAGCGGCGCGATGGTCAGCACGGCGCGAGCGGGCAGGCAGGTGGCGGTCTGATCTTCCGCCGAAATCCAGCCGAAACTTTCGCAGATGTGGTCCGGGCAGGGCGAATCCACAAAGCGGGCGGCCCCGTCCTTCACCTCGATGTGGACGGTGTAGTAACCGGTGTCCACATCATAGGTGGCGTCGTTGTCCAGAGAAAACTTCTGCACCGTGTTGGCGTCGCCGTAAATGAGCTCGGCCTCCAGAGTGCTGCCGGTGGCGTGTGCGGCCCGCAGGGCGAACAGAACGCCCGCAATGGCCAGCACGGCCAGAACAAAGATCAGGTTGACGAAAAGCTTGGAATGTTGTTTCATGGGTCATCCTTTGTGCGGAAACAGTTGTTCGAGTTCGGCTAGCCAGAGTGCTGCCGCCGCATCGCTGGGCATCCGCCAGTCGCCACGGGGCGAGAGGGTCA
>OGNM01001094.1_pt1 | contig 12826 bp, 9 predicted proteins | sample 1573441 | NCBI WGS metagenome assembly OGNM01 (sample SAMEA2581915, study PRJEB24529) | metagenome | biome: Human gut stool | place: China | collected 2011
ATACCGGCAAAGGCCGCCTTGTTCTTAAAGCGGTAAGGTTCCTGTTTGCGGGTACCGGCGGCGGAGTGGTTGCGCAGCAGGGGAGAGAAGATGCCCACGCCGTACCAGCGCAGCACAAGGTCCTCGGTGGTGTTGCTGCCAAAGCCGCCAATGTCGGGGCCTTCGTACAGGAAACCGCACATGTTCAGGGAGGGCATCATGTGCAGGCTGAGCAGAATGTGGCTCCACCAGGACTGGTTATCGCCGGTCCAGATACCGCCATACCGGTGCATACCGATGCAGGCCGAGCGGGAGTACATTAAAATGCGCTTATCCGGCTCCAGCTGCTCAAAGGCTTCACCCGCAGCACGGGTCATGTTGTAGCCGAAGATATTATGCACTTTATCGTGCCGCATGCGGCCCTGTTTGGTATTGTGATAGAACAGCTTGTAGTCGTTTTCGTTGTTGGAAAGCCCGGCCACAAGATTCTTGAACGCAAAAAAGCTGGAAATATCCAGGTTCTGGGTGCGGTACTCGTCAATTTTGGCAAAGGTCTTTTTCAGCGTTTCTTCGGAGTAGAAGATGGCAGGCTCGTTCATATCGTTCCAGAACCCCTCAATGCCCTGGTTCAGCAGGAACTTGTACTTGCTGCCAAACCAGGCGCGGGCTTCGGGGTTGAGCATATCAGGGAAATGCACCCGGCCCGGCCACACACCGGCCACAAAGGGGGTGCCATCCTGATTGGTGCAGAAGTAACCGTTCTTCACGCCCTCCTCGTATACATCGTACCCGTCCTCAATTTTAACACCCGCATCAATGATGGGCACAAGGCGGATGCCCTGGGCTTTCATCTCGGCGGCAAAATCTGCAAAATGGGGGAAGCGCTGCTCGTCCACCGTAAAGTCCTTGTAGCGCTCCATGTAGTCAATATCCAGCACCACGGCGTCCAGCGGCATGTTGTTGGTGCGGTAGTTGGCCACAACCTCGCGCACTTCGTCCTCGTTCATGTAGCTCCAGCGGCTCTGGGTGGCACCAAAGGCCCATTTGGGCGGGATGTAGCTGCGCCCTACCAGCTGGCGGAACTGGTGCACAATATCGGTCGGGCTTTCACCCTCAATGATGTAAAGGTCGTAATTTTCTTCGGCCACTGTCACCCGCAGGGTGTCCAGATCGGTGTAGCCGCAGTCAAAGGTGACCTTGCCGGGATAGTCGATAAAAAAGCCAAAAGTGGCTTTGCCGGACACGATCATGAAGTTGTAAGCGCCGTACAGTGAGGATTTGTTTTCGGTATGGTTGGGGTCATCGCTGCATTTGCTCTCGTACACCCAGCCGCGCTTGTTGATGCCGCGGATGTTTTCACCCAGGCCATACAGGATATCCTGCGGGTCCATGGCATAAGAGAAGCCGTCCGGTTCCCTGGTGAGATATGGAATCGTTTCCATCGCGGGTACAAAAGAACCCACCACGCTTTCGGTATCAAATGGGTGGCCGTATTGCTTTTTGTAAATCAAGGCAGTTCCCTCCCGAATAAATTTGCTTTGGGGCTGATTTAACTATAGCAAATTGCGGGCAGAAAGGGAAGAGGGAAGTTTAGTTAGGAGTTAGGAGGGATGAGTTAGGAGTTTTGCGGCACCACAAGGTTGGTGCTGGACGAATTAGGAATTAGCAATGAGCAATTAAAAAGAATAAAGAAAAAAGAATGATGGCGGTGGATCACGGCGCGGAGCGCCGCTCGGAGATATTAGGTTTGTTACGATTCAATACACGGGTAGTAGAAAGGGAAAACGGTGCCCACTTATAACAAGAGCTAAAACCCAGTGCCTACCTATTTTATATATTATATATCCTTATGCTCAAATTCTGCCGCGTATACTTCTACACGTCCAACTCCTCCCTCCTAACTGTTTTCTCTTTTCGCTATATCAAAAAACCGATAACGTATCATGTCGCATTTTCGATATTACCGCTCGCAAAATTGGTGGAGGGGGTATCGGGATTTTTTTATAATATATACAAAGAACGGCGTAAGGGACGCCGGATAAAAGGAAGCTCTGAAAAAGGAGGAGGACGGTATGACACAGAAAGGCGAGACCTTGGTCGAAGTAAAAGACCTTTGCAAAAACTTCGGCGTGACGATCGCACTGTCCCATGTGGATTTTGTTGTCAAAACCGGTGAAATTCGCGGCCTGATCGGTGAGAACGGTTCTGGTAAATCAACAGTATCTTCCATCATTGCAGGTATGCAGCCGGCCAGCAGCGGCGAGATGTTCTACAAGGGCAAACTGTGGAAACCCGCTACCATGCTGGAAGCGCAGAAAGCCGGTATCGGCATGATCGTGCAGGAGGCAGGCACGATTGCAAACATCTCAGTAGCTGAGAATATTTTCCTTGGCAACTATGATAAGTTCAAAAAGGGCCCCATCATCAACAAGGTGGCCATGATCTCTGAAGCCCGCAAGGCACTGGAAAAGATCGGCGTAACCAACATCAACCCTGCGCTGCCCGCCCGCCACTATGACATGCAGGAACGCAAACTCATCGAGATCGCCAAGTGCATGTACAACGACCCCGAACTGCTGATCGTGGACGAAACCACCACCGCACTTTCCCAGAGCGGCCGTGACATCATCTACCGCATCATGCACGAGATGGCCGATGCCGGCAAGGCGGTTATGATCATCAGCCACGACCTGAACGAAATGATGGAACAATGCAGCACCCTGACGGTTCTGCGCGACGGCGTGATTATTGACAACATTGAAAAAGAAAACTTTGATCCCGACGATATCAAACAGAAGATGGTCGGCCGTGAGATCAAAGGCCACTACTACCGCGTGGACAATGATGGCTACAGTGATGAAGTTGTGCTGAAAGCCGACTGCATCACCACCATGGAAAGTCTGCTCTGCTTCGATTTGGAGCTGCACAAACAGGAGATCTTGGGCATCGGTGGGCTGTCTGACTGTGGCATGTACACCCTGGGCCGGGCACTGTACGGCCTGGACGAGATCGTAGACGGCGAAGTGGTGCTGCCCAAGACCGGCGTGAAGATCAAGAACGCACAGGTTGCTTTCCGCAACAGCATGGGTTACGTTTCTAAGAACCGCGACACCGAAAGCTTGGAACTGAACGCTTCGATTTTTGCCAATATCGCCTCTACCGGTTATGACAAAAACAACATCGGCCCCTTCATCCTGCCCTGGAAAGAAAAAGCCTACGTGGACAAGCAGATCAAGGCGCTGCAGATCAAGTGCCAGAATGCTTACCAGCCGGTGCGCGCACTTTCCGGCGGCAACAAGCAGAAAGTCGTCTTCGGCAAATGGTGCGCTGACGATGCAGACGTTCTGATTCTGGACTGCCCCACCCGCGGCGTTGATATCGGCGTTAAAGCCGCTATGTACCAGCTGATTTACGATATGAAGAAGCAGGGCAAATCTATCATCATGATTTCTGAAGAGCTGCCCGAACTGATGGGCATGTGCGACCGCCTGCTGATCATGCGCGACGGTGCCGTTTCCGGCGAGTTTTACCGCAAGGACGGCTACAATGACCGCGAACTGATCGAACGGATGATTTAACGGAAGGAGGCAGCAGCCATGGAAGCAACAAAACAGACCAAAATGACCAAAGAGGATCTGCACCTTTCCTGGAAAGACAAACTCAACATCATCCGGGATAACCGCTACTTCCTCATGCTGTTCCCCATTGTAATGCTGGCGGTCATAATCCTGATCTTCGGCGTTGCAACGGCGGGACGGTTCTTCAAACTCTCCGTCATGAAAGGCATCCTGAGCCAGGCCATCATCATTGGTACCTGCGCAACGGGCGTTGCCTTTATCTACTCCAACGGCAACCTGGATATCTCCATCGGTGCGGTGCTTGGCCTTGCCGCCACACTGGGCGTTAAGGCTTATAACGTAACACAGTCCGTTGTTGTCATGATTTTGGCAACGGTGGCCGTGGCCCTAGGCCTGATGGCGTTCAACTGCACGATGTCCGTTGTGTGCAACATCAAAACCATCACCGTTGCCATCGTGGTTACCCAGATTTACGGCGCAATCAGCACCCTGCTGATCGGCGGCAGCGGCAAGATCGACCTTGATATGAGCGTTGCCGCTATGCTGGAAGACGGCGGCTTCCGTTACGTTGCATTCTTCGGGTACTTTATCTTCTGCGTGGTCATTTACCACTTTACCCGCGTTGGCCGTGAGTTGCGGTTCCTGGGCGGCAACGAAAACTGCGCCGCACAGACCGGCATCTCCAATTCTCGCGCAACCTACATCAGTTTCTTGATGACCGGCGTTGGCGTTGGCTTGGCCGCCGTGTTCAGTGTGATCGATGTTTCCGCAGTCAGCGTTGAGACTGGCAGTGGCCTTGGCATGGATGTTATGCTGGCAACCGTTCTGGGCGGCATGTCCATCTTTGGCGGTTCCCGCTCCAATGCTTACGCTGGCCTGCTGGGCGCTTTGACCGTTGCAGCCCTGAACAAGGGCCTGCTGATGGTCGGTGTTTCCAGCGCATTCATCCAGGGCATCCGCGGCGTGATCTTCCTGCTGCTGGTCTGGATGAACAGCGAACGCCAGAATCTGCTGCCTTCCCGCGTGCAGTTCTGATTCCCCACTGCAAAATTGTATATCGGGTGCCTGGCACCCTTGAACACACATGAAAAACAAATTCAAAGGAGAAAACACCATGAAAAAGAGCAAACTGTTCCAGTCCGCGCTTTCGCTGATGCTGGTAGGCGGCATGCTGACCGCCTGCGGCAGCTCTGCTTCCTCTACGGCAGCTTCCACCGCTGCCTCTACCGGCAGTAACAGCACTGCAGCCTCCACTGCTTCCGACTCCGCTGCACCGGCTGCTACCAAGCAGTATGTCATCGGCATTGCCGAAGCCCAGGCCAACGACGAAGTTACCACCCGCCGCGCTTACCTGGAAGATTTCATCGCCCCCACTTACAACGTCAAGTTCATCTTCTCCGAGACCCTGAAGGACGATGCAGCCACCAAGACCTTTATTGAAAACTGCATCGACTCCGGCGCAGACGCCATCATCGATATGAAGTCTGCCTCCGGTCAGATGGCTCAGCTCTGCATGGATAACGGCCTGGTTTACACCATCAACGGCAACTACACCCAGCATCCGGAGCTGCTCACAACTGATTATACCAACTTTGCAGGTTGCATCGGCGCTAACAACGCTCAGGTCGGTTCCCTGTTTGGAGACTGGCTGGAGGAGAATGCCAGCGAGGACGGCAGCGAAGGCTTCCTGATCTCCACCAGCCTGGCTGCCCAAGGCAACACCCAGCACGTTGAGATCACCCGCGCTATCCTGGAAGGTCTGCAGCAGAAGTACGGCATCACCTATACCAAGAGCATCGATGACCTGATCGCTTCCAGCGAAACCACCAATGTTGAGAACGATAAAAACATCCTGATCACCCTGTACCCTGGTTCTCCCAACAAGGATACCTGGCTGCCCGGCATCTCCACCCTGCTGCAGACCGGCAACTACAAGATGTTCCTGAGCTCCGGCCAGACCTACAACCAGAGCGCTACCGTGGTTGACGAAGTGGAAAAGAGCTTCGGCATCAACATCAAGGTTGCCAGCGTTGGCGCCCTGGGCACCACCCTGGAAACCGCATTCAACACCAAAGACTCTTCCGGCAACTCCAGCGTTGACCTGGTTGCTATCAAGACCGTGTCTACCCAGACCGCAGCTATGTTTGCCGCTACCTACAACGCACTGGTTTCCGGTGCTGAGTGCCGCGCCTGCCGCGGCGAAGACGGCCTGCCCGTTTACTTCACCTTCAACTTCATCCCCATCACCAGCGCTGAGCAGCTGACTGAAATGTCCGGCTGGGATGCAAAAGAAACCGGCAACTGGATTGCCAACAAGGACTTCGTTGATCAGATGCTTGTTACCGTCAACCCTGACGTTACTTCTGATGACATCAATGTCATCATGCAGAGCCTGAGCTATGAAAAGATTAAAGAGATGATGGGCTGATCCCCGCAAAAGGTCTGCGGCGGCACGCCTGAACGGATAAGGAGAGAAAAACAATGAGCAACTGGCAATCCTTTAAGAAAAAACACGTTCTGCTCATGAACGCTGCATTTACTGTGGCAATTCCGGCAGCGGTGTGGCTTATCATGGAGCTGCTGAACCTCGCCTTCTGCGGCGTGCACACCCTGAATTCCACGGTAGACTACACCACCCTGATGCGCAACCTGGTCACGTCCTTCTGCTTTGCGCTGGGCCTGAACTGCAACCTTCCCGTTGGCCGTATGGATACCTCCACCGGCTCCCAGATGTACCTGGCCTGTATCATCGGCGGTAACATCGCGCTGTCCCTGAACCTTGGCGGTGTTGGCGTTCTGGTTTTCAGCATGCTGTTCGGTATGCTGGCCGGCGGTTTCGTTGGCTTCCTGTTCATCAACATGCGCATCTTGCCCATGGTTCTCGGCCTTGGCATCTCGCTGGTTTACGAGTGCATCTCTTTCAGTATGTACAACCAGCAGGGCCTGAACCTGTTTGGTAAGCCGGGCGTTTCCATCCTGTCCAACTGGGGCTTCATCATCGTTGTTACCCTGCTGGTCATGCTGGTTATGACCTACCTGTTCCAGTACAGCGGCTTTGGTTACAATCGCCGCGCCATCCAGGGCAACCAGAAGCTGGCCCACGATGCAGGCATCAACATCTACAAGAACGCTTTCCTGTGCTACGTTGCAGCCGGTGCGCTGGTTGCCATCGCCGGTGTGTTTGACACCGCCTACAAAAGCAGCCTGGTCCCTGTGCTGGGCATGAACTCCAACAGCACTGTGTTCGCCAACATGTTCCCCATGGCAGTCGGCGTTTGGATGGCTAAAAAATCCAACCCGGTGGTTGGCATCCTGGCTGGCTCCCTGAGCGTACAGTTCCTGATCCTTGGCCTGGCAAAGTTCACCGCCATCGGCGTCAGCGATTATATGCAGACCTGCATCAAGTACAGCGTATGGCTGATTTTTATGATCTACCGTATGAACGAAGACAAGTTCGACCACATCAAAGCAAAGCATGCACGCATCGCATTGGCTCGTAAGACCCGCGCACAGCGCGCCGTTGCGGCATAACCAAACATCAGCGGCGCGGGTCAAAAAAGGCCCGCGCCTCATTTTTTAGTTAGGAGGGAGGAAGTAGGAGGGGAAGAAAATTAGGAATTAGAAATTAGCAATGAGTAATTTAAGGCGGGACAAGACAACCTCCAAAACAACCTCCAATTTCTAATTTCTCATTGAAACAAACTCCTGCCTACCCCCAGAGGTGCTTTATGAAACATTACAATTTTTTATTTCTGATGGCCGACCAGATCCGCACGGCAACGCTGGAGGGGATGGGGGATGGCATCCAGACCCCTAACCTGCGCCGCCTGATGGACGAAAGCGTGCTGTTTACCCGTACATCCTGCACCTGCCCGCTCTGCACCCCAAGCCGGGCATCCCTGGCAACGGGGCGGTCCCCAAGCCGCTGCGGCGTGCCCATCCATGATGCGGTGCTGCCGCCGGAGCAGCCTACTTTCTATCAGGCCCTGCGGGACAGCGGCTACCGCGTTGGCATTGTGGGCAAGACTGACCTGCATAAGCGCGATACATACTGCGGCGTAAAGGGCGATCTGCCCAGCATGTACCATTACGGCTTTACCGACCCGGTGGAAACCGAGGGCAAAATGAACAGCGCCTGGTACGGTACCAACCCGGACGGCAGCATCTATCCCATGGGTCCCTATCAGAAATACCTGATGGATAAAGACCCGGAACTGATGCGCACCCTGGAAAAAGATTACCGCAGCTATATGCGCCAGAAGCCCCGCTATCACGCCCAGCCCAGCGTGCTGCCAGATGAGGTGTTCCTGGATACCTTCATTGGTGAAAAATCCCTGGAATGGCTGAACGAACACGATAACACCGGTGCTCCTTGGCACCTGACCGTCAGCTTTGCCGGGCCGCACAACCCCTGGGATCCCCCGAAGGAGGATTATGACGCTGTGGGCGATACCCTATGGCCGGATCCCATCCCCAATGATATGGAAGGCAAGCCCGCCTGGATCCGCCGGCGCGCGGCCCAGCAGACCGGCGGCATGACCCAGGCTGATCTGCAGCAGGTCAAACGTTGCTACGCCGGCAGCGTACGGGTCATCGACCGGTGGATCGGCAAACTGCTGGACTGGCTGGAAACCTCCGGCCACAAGGATGATACGGTCGTCATCTTCTGCGCCGACCACGGCGAGCTGCTGGGCGACCACGGCCTATTGGAAAAGAGCTGCATGTACGAAGGCTGCCTGCGCATCCCCCTGTTGGTCCACCTGCCGGGTATGACCCAGCGGCGGGACAGTGATGCCCTGGCTGAATTGATGGACCTGGCTCCCACCTGTCTGGAACTGGCCGGTGCGGATTGGAACCGCCGCGAGATGGACGCGGTTTCTCTGGTGCCGGTGCTGAACGGCAGCACCGAACCCCTGCGCCCCGTGCAGCGCAGCGAACTGCACAATTGCACCATGCTGTTTGACGGCCGCTACAAGTGGATCCGCAGCTATAATGACACTGATGAGCTGTATGACCTGGAAACCGACCCCCAGGAGTTGCACAACGTCATCAACGAACACCCGGAAGTGCTGAACCGCATGCGTCCCTACAGCTTCCGCCATTGATCTGTAATAGATAAGGAGAACCAACCATGAAAGCATTGATGGTCATGTATGACTCCCTGCGCCGGGATCTGCTGAGCGTGTACGGCGGCCCCATCCCGGCCCCCAACTTTGAGCGTCTGGCAGCCCATACCGTCTGCTTTGACAAAAGCTATGTGGGCAGTCTGCCCTGCATGCCTGCCCGCAGAGAGCTGCACACCGGCCGCTATAACTTCCTGCACCGCAGCTGGGGCCCCATGGAACCGTATGATGATTCCATGCCGGAAATCCTGAAAAAGCACGGCATCCACAGCCGCCTTGCTACCGACCATTACCATTATGTCGAGGATGGCGGCTGCACCTACCACAGCCGTTATTCCAGCTGGAGCTGCTACCGTGGCCAGGAAAGTGATAACTGGGTGGCCGATCTGGCCCCCACCCCCACCGAGTTTGCACCCAACCAGCTCAGCCCTGAAGGAGCAACCGGCACGCTGCGTGAAATGCGCCGCCATGGCGGCTGGCAGAACATGCACAACCGCGAGCGCCTGCATAGTGAAGATGACTTCCCGATGAGCAAGACGTTTGAGGACGGCATCGACTTTCTCAACCGCAATGGCCGGTACGATAACTGGTTCCTGCAGATCGAAACGTTTGACCCGCACGAACCGTTTACTTCTCCAATCTCCCACTTTGACCCCGACTGTGCTACCCAGCCCGATTGGCCGCCGTATGCAGATGTGACCGAAGGCCCCGAAGAGATTGAAGCAATACGCACCAAGTATGAAGCCTCCGTTCGCTTCTGCGACCGCCAGCTGGGCCGCGTGCTGGATCTGATGGATGAGCTGGATCTATGGAAAGATACCATGCTCATCGTCAACACTGACCACGGCTTCTTCCTCAGCGAGCACGGCTACTGGGGCAAGGGCGGCAGCCCCAACTATGAGGAACTGGTCCACACGCCGCTGTTCATCTGGGATCCGCGCTCCGGTCGCAAGGGCGTACACAGCCCCGCGCTGGTGCAGACCATTGATTTGGCCCCTACCGTGCTGGATTACTTTGGCATCGAGATCCCCGCCGACATGCTAGGCCGCCCGCTGACCCAGACCCTGGCCGATGATACCCCCGTGCGGGAATACGCGCTGTTTGGCTACCACAGCATGCCCGTTGGCATTACCGATGGCCGCTACACCCTGCTGCGCGATGTGAAGGACTTTGACGAAAAGACTTACGAATATTCCCAAATGCCCACCCACATGCGCGCTATGTTCAGTGTGGAAGAGATGCGCACCGCCACCATGGCACCGGGTTTCAGCTACACCAAGGGTACCCCGGTGATGAAGATCGAGGCACGGCCCAACCCGCGTTTCCTGCACACCCTGAAAGGCAGCGATATGCTGTTTGATCTGCAGAACGACCCCCATCAGGAGCATGTGCTGGAGGATGCTGAACAGTCTGACCGTCTGCTGACCGCCATGACCGCTGCGTTTGAAGAGAACGATGCCCCCGAAGAGATGTACCGCCGTTACGGCCTGAAGCAGTACCGGAAGAAGGCGGAATAAATGACTGTACTCCAAGCAATTCTGCCCGTGCTGGGCCTGTTGGCCGGCGGGGCGTGCGTGGGCGCGTTCGTCTACTTCGGCAAGCGTAAGCACGAAAAAGACGGCCTGCCCACCGACCCCCTGACCGAACTGTTTGTGAACGATGACGATACTATTTGAGAGAGGGAGAGAATTATGATCGACCTGGCTGCGAAACCATTTTACCTCAAACCGGAAGATATTGAATGGGTGAACACTACCCTGGCCGGCATGACCACCGAAGAAAAGGCTGGCCAGCTGTTCTGTGTGCTGTTCAAGGAATGTAAGCCCGAGGAGTTTGAGTATGTGTTCAATATCCTCAAACCGGGCGGATGTATGTACCGAGTGGTGCCCACCGAGCGCGCCATCGCCGCCACCCAGAACATTTATAGCCGCAGCAAGGTGCCACCATTGATCGCCGCCAACTTGGAAAAAGGCGGCAACGGCATCGTGACCGAGGGTACGCTAGTCGGTGCACCGATGGAAATTGCCGCAACGGATGATATCGGCATGGCCACCAAGATGGCCCATGCCTGTGCCGCCGAGGCCAGCGCCGTTGGCGCAAACTGGGCTTTTGCTCCCATTATTGATATTGACACGAACTACCGCAACCCCATCACCAACACCCGTACCTTTGGCAGCGACCCGGAGCGGGTGCGCCGCATGGGCCGTGCTTATGTGGAAGAAGTGCAAAAGATGGGCCTTGCCGCTTCCATCAAGCACTTCCCCGGTGACGGCCAGGACGAGCGCGACCAGCACCTGGTCACTTCTATCAACAGCATGGATTGCGATCCCTGGATGAACACCTATGGCGCAGCCTACAAAGATGAGGACATCATGCCCGGTACCCTGAGCCGTGAGATGATGCAGGGCCTGCTGCGCGGGGAACTGGGCTTCAACGGCCTGATCTGCACTGATGCCACCACGATGGCGGGCTACACCCTGGCCATGAGCCGCCGCCGCGCTGTGCCCGAAAGCATTGCCCGCGGTGCCGATATGTTCCTGTTTGCCCGCAACCTGGAAGAAGACTATGGCTTTATGCTGCAGGGCATCAAGGATGGCATCATCACCCCCGAACGCTTGGATGAAGCTGTGACCCGCATCCTGGCCACCAAGGCTGCCCTGGGCCTGCACCGCGGCGCTCCGGAGCTGGATGTGGAAAAAGCCAAAACCATTGTCGGCTGCGCCAAGCACCAGCAGTGGGCCGAGGAATGTGCCGACAAGGCCATCACTCTGGTTAAAGAGCAGCCTGGTGTGCTGCCCATCACCCCGGAACGCTACAAGAAGATCCTGTTCTATACCATCGAGCCCGCAGCGGGCGGTGAGGGCAACTATAAGGTTGCCCCGGCCTGCGCCAAGCTGCGCGCCATGCTGGGAAAAGAAGGCTTTGAGATCGACGATTTTGTGCCCCAACCTTATGGTGAAGGCTTTACCACCAAGTACGAAGAAGTCGTGAACAATTACGACCTGATTTTATACGTGGCGAACCTTTCCACTAAGAGCAACCAGACCGTGGTGCGCATTGAATGGAAGCAGCCCATGGGCGCGGACTGCGGGCATTATATGAATGATATTCCCACTGTGTTTGTCTCGCTGGAAAACCCCTACCATTTGCAGGATTTCCCGCGCGTCAAGACCTATATCAACTGCTACAGCAACAACGACCACTGCCTGCACCAGTTGATAGAAAAACTCACCGGCCGCAGCACCTTCAAGGGCCACAGCCCCGTGGATGCCTTCTGCGGCAAGTGGGACGCGCACCTGTAAATCAGTTAGGAAGTAGGAGGTAGGAGTTTTTTCAATTAGAAATTAGGAATGAGCAGTTAGGAAGTGGGGCAGGGGAGAGGACCCCGGTGCCGGAAAAGAATCATGAATAAATCAGAAAGAATAATTGTGGTGGACCGCGGCGTCCCCGATGCCCCGGACGGACCTTGCCACAAATTCAATCATGCCATTTATTCCACCGCCCCGGAACGGCCAAGACCGTTCCCTACAGAACATTTTTTATAATGTGCAATCAATGTCTAATTCCTCATTACTAAATCCTAATTCTCCCGACGCAAGGCTTTGTCCCGTCACCAACTCCTAACTCCTCCCTCCTAACTCCTACCTAACCAAAGGAGGTCCCCATGAACACCCCGCTGCCTGCGCTGCAATGGAAACAGAACGGCGTGAATCATATTGTAAAGCTGCTGCCCGGTGGGCGCATTGGTGCGCTGAGCGATGAAATTCTGGCGGAGATCCGGGAATCCAACGGCAAACTGGACGCCAAGATCATGGCCATCCGCAGCGGCAACGTTCAGCTGGTGCGCCAGCTGCAAAATGAACACATCGAGGGCAAAGAACTTGCCACCACCGAACTAGAAGAGTGGGAAGAAAGCATGGCCGGACCGTCTGGTCCATTTGATGTGACCTATTGCCAACCCAAAACCCCCACCCCGCCCAAGGGCCGCCCCTGCATTTTGTACCTGCATGGCGGCGGCTGGCAGTACGGCAGCCGCAAGGTTGTGCTGCCTTTCTGCCGCTATCTGGCCGAGCAGGCCAACGCTGTTGTGGCGGTACCGGAATACCATCTGGCCCCCGACGATCGGAAGAGCGTCGTGTAGGGAAA
>OGNM01001096.1_pt1 | contig 12823 bp, 12 predicted proteins | sample 1573441 | NCBI WGS metagenome assembly OGNM01 (sample SAMEA2581915, study PRJEB24529) | metagenome | biome: Human gut stool | place: China | collected 2011
TGACCAAACAGGGAAACGGAGGTCATAACATACCTCCAAAAGACCGCCTACCCCGTAATAGCATTTCCAAAGTGAAAATCCAATAGCAAAAGCCATAAGCACAGCAAAAATTATGTGCTGCCACTTTCCTTTGTCAGGCTTTGAACGCAAATCCTTTATTATGTTCGCAAGCGATTTAAAACCGTCAATAAGCAGTTTTGCAACAAGATTCATAATAAATGATGCGGCGGCGGAAAGCACAAAAACTATCGGAACCGTAACAAAGTAATACGGAAGTCTGTCAGGCATTAATATTACTTTTTCGCAGAGTACGGGGTAAACAATGCTGTCAAAAATAAAGGAAATAAGATAAATTCCAAGTGCAAGGTCAGAAACTTTCCATAGTGCAATTTTAGCGGCTTTCGGGAAGTTATCGGTCTTGATTCTCTTAATTAAGAGAAAAAGCAGTACAGATAAAACAAACGGTTCAAATCCGTACCAATAAATGTATGTACCCGATTTGAATGTTGTGCCGTAGCTTCTGAAATAATTGAATGTGCTGAATACGAAAAGTGAAAAAACAAAGAGTACAAGCATTGTTCTTGTTTTCATTTTCAATCCGTATTCTCTTATGTAACAACCCACAAAGTAGTATGCAACGGGGTAGAATCCCTGCCACCAGCTTGGGACAAGTTTTTGAAACTCATCAGATGAAGTCGGATTAGTCCACCAATCAAGTGAACCAAAATTGAAAATATTAAATAACGAGGGGATGATTGTCAGAAAAACAGCTGTTACAAGGAGTACCTGCTTTTGCTTTTTGCTTTTAAGTTTTCCGTAAGCAAGATTAAGAAACGGTGCAAGCAGGAACAACCCTATGTACATTTCAATGTACCATGAGTAGTTTGAACCGGTAAAATCAAGCGTTCCGAGTATGAAAGATTTCAGGTCAAAAACATCACCCTGTGCAATGTTTTTGTAAATCATACACGCAAGTGTTGAGATTACAAAGACAACAAGTGTTTTCGTAATTCCCGAATAGTACTTTTTACTCAGTTCTTTTTTACTCATCAAATAACCTGTCAGCAACATGAACAAGGGAACGCAAACGGAAAACAGGGTTCTCATTACAACAGCAACATACATCGGTGTTCCTTCGATTGTCTGACTGTAAAATCCGTTGTGTAGGAAAAAATGAACCGATAAAACGGTAAAGACTGCGATTATTCGCAAAATGTCCAGCGAGGAATCCCTCTTTTTCAGCTTTTCATAATCCATAATTTTTACCTTTCAAGATTGAAATTTGCAAATCATTGCACATATAGTAATAATAGCATAATTTAGGCATCATTACAATAAATTGCAAACGAAAATATTGATTTTTAATGAAAAAGTTTGTAATGTTGTAACATTAATTTTATGACAAAAAACAAGTGACAGTTTCGGCTGTCACTTGAAAACATTATTAAATTATGCCTGTTTTTCTGTTTGTTGTTTAGGCTTTCCGAGTGAATCAAGAAAAGCTTTTGCGGTATCCATACCGTCAACCATAAGCAGAATAAACAGCGGCGTCATGTCAAACAGGTATCTTGACCTTGTTTCCCATAACAGGAAGAAAAGGAATGCCGCAAACACAACTCCTTTAATTAACAGCATCTCATCAACTTTAGGTTTGATAAGGGTTTTTACTGCCGAAATACAAATCATCAATAAAATGAACAGTTGTAAAGCCGAACTGTAATTTTGGAAAGCCTTGTTGTACTTTCCGTCAATATGCAGAAAATCCATAAGAATATTATCATTCTTTGGCTTTCTGTTATGGTACGAAATGTAATATGTACCGTCCTGCCACGTCCAAACAGCTTTTTCAATCATATGTTCATACAAACCGCTAAATTTGTAATCTTTTATTCTTTCTTTAATAACCTTAATGTTAGCATCCTGTTTTTCTTTTTTCGAGGGAAATGAACGAGTGTAATAGTCATCATGCTCATCGTATTTTCCAAGACCTTTAAGCCCCATCATAATCCAGTGAGTAACAGGATATTCGTACTTATCATACTGCTGTTTAGTAATCGGGTTGACAGCGTCAACGGCTGTATTGTATGCGAATCCAATCACACCAAGCCCTGCCGTAAACACCAGAATAAGGCAGATTGCTTTTTTTAATCTGAATTTCAAGAACAACAATAAAAGTCCGACTGCGAACAGTATGATAAGACTGCCCTTAACCTTATATCCGAGGAAAATCAATGCACCTGCAGCACAAAGCTTTGCGTACATACTCTTTCTGTTGTCAACCTGTAATGCGGAAACAATGAGATAAACAGCTCCGATAAGAAACGGCATCGACATTGAATCGCTGTAATAGTACGGCAGATAGGTGAGATAAGGTAAAAACAATGCACAAAAAGCAAGTACAAAAAGAGCCTTTTTGTTGCCGAAAAGTCTTTTTGCTGTAAATGCCGTCAGCATTATTGAAATATTAATCGCCAAAATATTAACAACAACAGGTGCAAAATCAACATAATGACCGAATATAAGGTAATTTAATCTTCCGACAAGCGACACAATCAAAAGCAATGCCATATTATTCGGATATCTTACAAGATACTGATAATCGTTTGCGTAATCCTGTTCAATGAGGTTGAAATTGCCGTGGGTTGAAAAATACATTGCATATCTTTTGATGTTATGCAAATCGGCAACAGGTTCAAAATCGGTAAGCAACGCAAAAATAATTTCGACAATCAGAAGAATACCGCAACCGATAAAAAGACCCTTTTTGGTATTTTTATCATTAAATTCAAATCTCGACTTCGTTTTAATCCTCTTGCAGCTTTTGTCGGATGTGTAATGAAAATAAAATGCACATATTCCGACGGTCAAAACAGCAAAAATCAAAAGAATGAACATTTTTGAAAATGAGTCGAATCTTCTGTCAACATTTCCGTCAAAGCCGATTATGATAATATTCACAAACAGAAAAACAAAACAAACCGTAAATACTCCGCCGAAAATTCTGGTCAGGACTTTGGTGATTCTATTACTGTTCATCGTCATCAAGAACCTTGTCAACAATAAATCTCGGTCTGCGCTTTGTTTCCATATAAATCTTTCCGATGTATTCGCCTATAACACCGATTGCAAGGAGCTGAAGTCCTCCGATTGCCCAAATTGAACATAAAAGGCTTGACCAACCGCTTACAGACCAACCGCAGAAAAAGCTGACGAGTGAGTAGATAATCATAATAAGGCTGATACCGAACACGATTGCACCGAGCCATGTAATTATTCTGATTGGCTGAATGCTGAGAGATGTAATACCCTCCCATGCAAGTGCAAGCATCTTCTTTAACGGATATTTACTTTCACCTGCAAGTCTTTCGGAACGCTCATATGTAACAATATCAGACTTGTAGCCGATCATCGGAACCATACCGCGAAGGAAGATGTTTGTTTCCTTATATAATGAAAAGGCGTTGAGTGCTCTCTTGCTCATAAGTCTGAAATCAGCGTGGTTAAAAATAACCTTAGCGCCCATATGATTAAGAATTTTGTAGAATCCCTCAGCTGTAAATCTCTTGAAGAATGTGTCTGTTTCTCTTTTAGAACGAACACCGTATACAACATCGCAACCGTCCTCGTACTTTGCCACCATTTCATCAAAGGTGTTGATATCGTCCTGAAGGTCTGCGTCAATTGAAATAACAGCGTCAGCCTTATCTTTAAGAGTCATAAGACCGCAGAGAAGTGCATTCTGGTGACCTCTGTTTCTTGAAAGCTTGATGCCCTGGAAAATAGGATTTTCTGTATGGAGTTCTGAAATAATCTCCCATGTTCTGTCCTTTGAGCCGTCATCAATAAACACAATACGGCTGTCGGCAGAAATTTTGCCCTCTGCCATCATCGTGCTGTATTTGTTTAGCAGTTTTTCCGCCGAATCCCTCAGAACTTCTTCTTCGTTATAACAGGGAATAGCCAGATATAACTTAGTCATATAAATTATCCTCCCGAAAAATTGTCACTCAGGTGACTTGTCACAAGACAGGCACAAAAGCTGTCTTTTATCCTAGGGTAATTATAAAACCATATTATATAAAAGTCAACAAACTTACAGGCTTTGTTACAAAATATTGTTATTTTATCGAAACAGAGAGGTGAAAACAGTGTATTTATGAACAAATTCACAGATTTCTGTAACAAAACGGTAAAAAGAATTAAATGCTTTTGTAATAAAATCTTTTATTTTTTTAAAATTGCGAAAATCCACTTGTAAACAAAAAACAATTGTATTATAATGGTAGAAGTTAATAACCTATGGAGGTAGATTATAATGTCACAGACACAGAAATCAATTGCAGTATTAACAAGCGGCGGCGATGCTCCCGGTATGAATGCGGCTGTCAGAGCTGTAGTTCGTGCCGGTATAAATAAAGGAATGAAGGTTTACGGTGTTTACCGTGGATATAACGGTTTGCTCAACGGTGATGTTGAGGAAATGAACCTCAGAAGTGTATCTGATATCATCGGTAACGGCGGTACAATGCTTTACACAGCAAGAAGCGAAGAGTACGCTACTCCTGCCGGTATTCAGAGAGCTGCCGATTTTTGCAGAAGCATCGGTGTAAGCGGTGTTGTTGTAATCGGCGGTGACGGTTCATTCAGAGGTGCTCGTTGCCTTACAAACGCCGGTATTAACTGTATCGGTGTTCCCGGCACAATTGATAACGATATTGCCTGTTCGGAATATACGGTTGGTTTTGATACAGCTATGAACACAGCTATTCAGATGGTTGACCGTATCCGTGATACAGCACAGTCACACGACCGTTGTTCTGTAGTTGAAGTTATGGGCAGACGCTGCGGTGATATTGCTCTCCAGACAGGTATCGCAACAGGTGCTACAGCTATCCTCGTTCCTGAGGTTCAGTACAATATCGAAAGAGATGTAATCGCAAGAATCATCAACACTCAGAAAACAGGCAAAAAACACTTTATCGTTGTTGTTGCCGAGGGTGTCGGTGGTGTAAGAGATCTTGCAAAGTATGTTGAACAGCGTCTTGGTATCGAGGCAAGAGCTACAATCCTCGGTCATGTACAGCGTGGCGGTTCTCCGACACTTCGTGACAGAGTTGTTGCAAGCCAGATGGGCTTTAAGGCTGTTGAACTTCTTGAGCAGAATATCGGTAACAGAGTTGTTGCAATGCAGGGCGGCAAGATTATTGATCTTGATATCAACGAAGCACTTGATATGCCTCGTGTGTTTGATGAAGAGCTTTACAAGATTGCTATGACAATTTCTATCTGATTTAAATATAACTCGATTATTTCAGGGCGGACATTGTCCGCCCTTTATTTTCTTTTAGGGTTACGCTACACAGAATTTTCTTGAAAGGAATAATTCATAATGCTTGAACAATCTCAAAAGCTGACTGACGGCTTAATTATATATTCCGTTCTTGTTTCAGACTATGAAAAACTTGATTTTAAGAATGATGCACTTGCGGGTGTTCGTGCAAACTATTTTAATTCAGGCTGCAAAGAGCAAAAAGAAATTACCGAAATCGAACTTCACGGTATGGATTACAAGATGTCTTGTCTGCTGACGAAGAATGAACCGCTTTCGTGGAAGGTAACAAGGGATAATCTTCCTTATCAGTCCGTAAAAAGGGCAACAGGCGGAGTTTATTCTGTTATAACATACAATGACAGGGGAATTGTATTCAAAAGACAATTTTTTGACCGTAATCATACATGGTTACGCACGGAATATTTTAACAGAAGCATTGCCGATAAGCTTATCACGAGAATATATCCACGCAAAGTCAGCGGAATTATAACTCTTGTTACCGAAGATATTGACGATAACGGGATTGTTTCCGTAAAAACTCTTTTCCCGTCTGATAAGCAGTCAAACGAAAATTCAAGGGTTTTGATATATTCAAATGTAGGTATGCTCTGGTATGATGCAAGTTTTTTACCGTCAGATATGCCGTTTACGGAGAAAAAATCTTACGGCAACAGCGGATTTGTGTTTAACGGTGATTTGTTCAAAAATGATTTTGTTCCCGAAAATGCTTATAATCTTGAAGATTGCGCTTATCTTACGGATGAAGATATTCCAAATGTTTCCGACACGGCTGAACCCGTGAGTAAGAAAGATTATTCGGCATACGATATTATCGAGAAAATTCTTGTTGAGGCTCACAAGACAAATAAGGATTTGTTCGGTGAAATTATAAATCATACTGCCGAAGAAGGTTTTGAACCGGCGGAAGTTAAAATTGTAACAGGCGAGAAAGACGAACAGCTTTCTGATGATGAGGTTGAAGAAAATTCTCAAATTTCAGAAGATGAAATTGCAGATAATACAGACGCTGTCGCAGAAATAGCAGATGAACAGACAGAAAATTCCGAAAGTGTTGTAACTGTTGACAGTCCCGACGAAGCTTCCGAAGATGAAGAAACTGATTTTGAAAATGTTGAATCTAATATCGGCACACATTGCCAAATAGATGATGTGCCGACAGAAGAATCCGATGAAGAAAATCCTGAAATTGTAAACGAAGAAGAACCCCATTGTGATGTGGTGATTCTTACTAAATCGGGAAGATATACCTATTTCGGTAATCTTGATGAAAATAATTGCAGAACAGGCAGAGGCAGAACGGTTTCTCCTGACGGTATGACCTCATATGACGGTGAATACCTTGATGACAGGCGCAACGGATTCGGTGTTTGCTATTATAACAACGGCAGTATAAATTATGTTGGAAACTGGACCGATAATTCACGCAACGGCGGCGGTGTCGGTTACAGGCTGAGTGACGGTACAATGCATGCGGGTAAGTGGGATAATAATACTCCTGACGGCTATGGTGCAAGATTTGACAGAAACGGAAATCTTATTGATGTGAGCAATTACGAAAACGGTGTTCGCACAGGTAAGAGCGTTTCTTTTGATGAAAACGGCAATATAGTGGTTTCTGTTTATGAGAACGGAGAGAAGATTTCCGAATTTCTTGTTGATGCAGAGGTGTAGATATGAATATCACTGAAGAAAAGTTGCTTGAATATCTTTCAAAGGCTCTTGTGTGTGTAGCTGTAATTGTTATTGGATATATAATTACCAGGTTGATTATAGGGATTCTCCGAAAAATCCTTAATAAATCACGAATGGACGGTACAGCCGAAGGCTTTGTATTGTCCGTTCTCAAGGTGATTTTCTATTTCATTGTTGCAGTAACTGCACTCGGGACAATCGGTGTGAATGTTGCGTCGCTTATTACGGCGCTCGGTGCGGCAGCCCTTACGGCAGGTCTTGCATTACAGGATTTGCTGAAAAATGTAGTCAGCGGACTTGTAATTTTGATAAACAAACCGTTTGTGTCGGGTAATATTCTTGATTTTGAGGGAGTAAAAGGAACGGTTGAGGAAATCAATATCTTCTCAACAACTGTGCATACACTTGATAATAAGCTTGTGACAATTCCTAATTCAAGACTTACATCAAACAATGTTGTAAACTGCACAATGGTTGAGCAGAGAAGGGTTGACTGTACTTTCTCGGTAAGCTATGATGATGATATCGACAAGGTGCGTGAGATTATTCTCAACCTTATGGCAACAAATGAGATGATTTTAAAAGATCCCGAACCTACTGTAAGGGTAGGTGAACATCTTGACAGCGGAGTGCAGATTAAGGTTTTTGCATGGGCAACTCCTGATGATTACTACGAGGTTTATTTCTTCCTGCAAGAAAATGTCAAGAAAGAGTTTGATAAAAACGGTATCACAATTCCGTACCCTCATCTTGTTATTGCCAAAGATTAAAATTATTAAGTCCAAAATTAAATATTACGAAAAATTCCGTAAATAATAATGGTGCTGTTGATTCAGTACCATTTTATTTTTATAAGGATTGATTAGTTTGAAAAAATTTTTAGGTCTGTTTGCCGTAGCTTTAATTTCAGTATGTTTTATCACTGGTTGCGGCAATGATAAAAACGACAGTGTGACTGACACAACAAGTCAGACTTCCCAAACATCAAATACGCAGGAAACTTCAAAAAGTATGACTGAAAACGGAGAAGTTTCAGATTCGGATGGTTTCATCGGTAACGAAGAAAATGAAACAGGAAATTCGGGTTCGGATATGATGGATGATATTGAAGACGGAATTGACGATATTATGGGTGACGGAGATAATAATGATTCTGATACTGTCACCAATCCCTCAGATACTGTTTTATAAAAACGAGAGCAGCAGGACAAAATTGCCTGTTGCTCTCGTTTTTAATACGAAATATGTTATTGGTTCGAGTTCAGACAAAAATCATACTGCTTTGTCAAGGTCAATTTTTAATTGGCGAATAATTTTCTTTTCAAGCCTTGATATGTAGGACTGCGAAATTCCAAGCTTGTCGGCAACCTGCTTTTGCGTGTGTTCCTTTCGTCCGTTAAGCCCGAAGCGTAACTCCATAATAAGACATTCTCGGTCACGAAGCTTTGAAACTGCCTGCAAAACAAGATTTTTTTCAAGCTCGCATTCAATATTTCTGTTTACCGTGTCAGGATCGCTTCCGATAACATCGCATAAGAGCAGTTCATTGCCGTCCCAGTCCGTGTTCAGCGGTTCGTCAATCGATACCTCGTTTTTCAGTTGCGATGATTTTCGTAAAAACATCAGAATTTCGTTTTCAATACATCTTGATGCGTAGGTTGCAAGCTTAATATTCTTTTCGGGAGAAAAGGTGTTCACCGCCTTGATAAGCCCGATTGTGCCTATTGAAATCAAATCCTCCGCACTTGCATTCGGAGTTTCAAACTTTTTTGCAATATATACCACAAGTCTTAAATTGTGGACAATAAGCGGTTCTCTTGCCTTACTGTCTCCTTTTGCAATATTCTCCATAATATGCTGTTCTTCTTCTCGTGTAAGCGGTGGGGGGAGAGTTTCACTGCCGTTAATGTAGAATATTTCATTTTCAATAACGAGTGCAAATCGGATTTTCTGAATAACCTTCATTAAAAACATAACATTGCTCCTATTCTGATATTTTTACAAGTTCGTACGGTATGATTGCCTTAACATCTCCTTTCAATACATCATTACATATGCCTATATAAATGCTTTTGCAGATTTCCTTGCCGTCAATTTTAACCTTATCGGGAGGAAATCCTTTTACAATTCCGTTTCCGCCAAGGCTTTCAAACGGAATAATCCTTGTTTTGGTTTCATCGGGAACATAATCATCAAAAATATTTTGTTCAGCAATAATGACATAATTTCCCGAAAACGGTTCAACAAGGTTGCAACCCGTATCAATCTTTGCAGGGAAAAAATAGCTTTGTTCGTTAACCTGGATTTCAACTTTGCAAACTCCCGAACCGTTGCCCCCCTTCGTCAATATTTTCGTCAATTTGAGAATATAATAACAGACAAGAGTTAAAATAATCAGGAGGACGGGCGAAATGTTAAAATACACTGTGTCGTTGTATACTTCCATACCTTTCGGTTTGAAAGCGTTGTACAGAAACATCATAATTCCGCAGAATGAAAATGAGAGAGAAAGAAACACGGATATTCTTTTGATAAAACACTTAAACGGACACTTGCCGAATGCACATAACACAATTCCGGCGGCACATAAAACATCGATAGGTATGTTCAAAAAGAAAGGCAGGGGAGGGAACAGTGCAATAAGACTTTGCACTCCCCCCAGAAGTGACGCAAGCAACATTTTTTTAAACGAAGTGTTGATACAAAGCGCCTTTTTGGTGCATAAAATAAGTATAAAGTCAATGAAAACATTTACGGTAATCAGTACATCTATGTAAACAGATTTCATTTTATTCCCCCTGCGGAATGATGTTCTAATAACATTTCCATTAAATTTATTACCTTTGCTTATTATCTCACAAGCGGAAAATAATAATTGTCAAAATATGGTCAGGAGGTAAATTATTGATTGCAGGATTAATTATCGGGTTGTTTATAGGCGGATTTGTCGGCGTAAGTGTAATGTGCCTTTTATATTACACAAGGGACTGACAAAAGAAAAGCGTGCAGTTTAATTCAGACTGCACGCTTATTACATATTTTGCTGTATTTTGATTATGATTTAAGGTTTCTTGTGCCGAGGAAAAGGACTGCCAGCATTCCCGAACCTACATGAGTACCGATTACAGGACCGATATCCGTCATGATAACTTCCTTGCACTTACCCTTGATTGCCTTTTTAAGTTCTTCGGCGCCTTCCGGATTATCCGCATGGGCAACCATAACAACGCTGTCTTTGAGATTTTCGGCATCTCTTTCAAGGTGTTTTACGAGAGCCGGAACAACATTGCTCTTACCTCTGATTTTTGCAACATTGATAAGATGACCTTCATCGTCAACACTGATGAGAGGTTTAATTTGCAAAGCTTTGCCGAATGTTGCGGAAACAGAGGAAATTCTACCGCCTCTCTTGAGTTGATCAAGGTCTTCAACAACAAACCAATGACATACTTTTATACGAGTGTCTTCAATGTATTCTTTTAGTTCGTCAATTGTAGCGCCTTCGCTGTATTTTTTGCCTGCAAGGTAGATGAGAAGTCCAAGTCCTGCAGAATCGCAAAGAGAATCAATTGCAATAATCTTTCTGTCCGGATAAACTTCCTGTAAATCCTTAACAGCCATCATACAGGTGTTGTATGTTCCGCTCAAGCCTGTTGAAATGCCTGTGTAAATGATATCTTTGCCGGCTTTAAGATAGTTTTCAAAGTTTTTGTAAAAGCTGTCATAGTTAATCTGTGTTGTCTTTGAATCAATACCCTCTTTAAGCTTACTGTAGAATTCCGAGAGGCTCATCATTCTGCAATCCGGATAATGAAGATAGGACTTGTCCTCCATATGAAATTCCATCGGAAGAACTTCAACGCCGATTTCGTTAACAAGCTCCTGTGTAAGGTCGCAGGAGGCATCTGTCATAAATACATAATTCATAATTATCGCTCCTTTTTTGCGAAAATATTGTGATTCAATTCTAACAAATTATGATATAAATGTCAATGAATATAATGACCGTTCCTTTTCATATATATGTATATCAAAAACAGATTTCGGAGTGGTTATATGAATTGCAGATTTACCGATTTAAGACATAAGGAAGTCATAAGCGCCTGTGACGGAACAAGAATAGGATTTATCGACGATGTTATTGTGGATACCAAATGCGCAACTGTTGTGTCAATTGTTATTTTCGGCAGACCGGGATTTTTTAGTTTAGTGGGAAAATGTCAGGACTACATAATTCCGTGGGAGAAGATTGACCTCATAGGAGAGGATACGGTAATCATCAGTTGTCAGACTCCAAAGCCAGTAAAAAAGCCGAAAAAACCCCGTTTTGGGGCTAAATTTTGAATTTTTTCAAATTTTCGCATTAAGGCAAAATAGCCTAAGAAATATTCGCTAAATTATGCATAATGCACAAATCATTATTTTTTTAAGAAATTAAAAGCGCATAAGTAACATTTTGGTTACAATTGTTACAATTTATCTTCCCTTGTCAAACTTGCAATTTTTAAAAGTTTGTGCTTTAATACAATTGCAATTGTGTGTTTGATAAAATTTTACGACTAAAGGACTTGGCACATTTTTAAACAGATAACTACATCTTGTATATACGCTTGCTTTTGACGGCAGTTATAGTAGTTACCTTAATGTGCAAAAATCACAGGGAGGATAAATTTTTGAGAGCGACAAACTATAAACACTACGGATGTGACAACAATTCGGAGAGTTCAAAGAGAACTCGCAAACCCGAAAAGAAGTCAAAACGCAAAGGCTTTAAGGCATTATCCTATGCTATTGCGGTATCTCTGGCGGCAGCTGCTCTTGTTGTTCCGACAACAACTCTTGCACCGGATGTAGATGCTTTTGAAGACAGCCGTGCTGCTTCGCTTGCAGTCGGTAACATCAATGATTTTTCACTCGTTATTACAGATAACTGCGTTGAAGAAACTACTGCCCCCGTAACCCAAGAGATAACAACATCCGCAGCGACTACACAGAAAACAACTGAAAAGGAAACTAAATCTGCAAAAACTGCGAAGAAGAAAGCCGAAAGTTCACAGGCTTCCAAAAAGGCTGAAAGTTTAAAGTCAGAGCCTTCGGAGTCAGAAACTTCAAGCCGAACTTCACAGAGCTATACAAGCTATGTTGACAGTTCATCGGACAACAGCAGTTCCGCATCGAAGCCATCGGTTTACGAATTTACAGTCAGTACATCAAGGTCGTCAAACTATCATAGTGGCTACCTTGTAAGTATCGCCAATCCGGATCCGTCCTACAGTCCTTCTCCTGTTTCTCTTTCAAGCTATGACAGAGAGAAACTCGAAAGACTTGTAATGGGCGAAGGTGGTTCAATGGGTTACACAGGCTGTGCCCTTATCGCACAGTCAATCCGTGACGCAATGAACCGTTCAAACACAACATCAATTGACAGAATTATTTCGGAATATCAGTATTACGGTTCGACTGCTTATGCACCAAATCAGGATGTAAAAGATGCTGTTTCCTTTATCTTTGATCAGAACGGCTCGGCAGTTCAGCACAGAGTTCTTTGCTTCTATGTCGGTTCAAGCAGCTGGCATGAATCACAGAATTACATCACAAGCATCGGTAATGTAAGATTCTTTGATTTGTGGTATTGATCGGAGTTTCCGAATACAATTTAATATTTAAGAAATATCAAGTGTTTTTGGAAAACTATTGGCAAAAGGTGAGATCCCATTACGAGTAACACATAATGATACAAAGTTAAATAATATTATGATAGATTACGCTACAGGAAAA
>OGNM01001102.1_pt1 | contig 12799 bp, 7 predicted proteins | sample 1573441 | NCBI WGS metagenome assembly OGNM01 (sample SAMEA2581915, study PRJEB24529) | metagenome | biome: Human gut stool | place: China | collected 2011
GCCTTTACTTCCTCTGCTTCTTCCTTCTTTCCCTGTGCCATCAGTGCACCAATCTGCTTGGAAATCTTGTTTTTATTGGCACGAAGCTCATCTGCTTCTGCCTGTGCGGCACGCGCCTTTGCGTCCAGTTCAATCACTTCATCAACAAGTGGAAGCTTGTGATCCTGGAATTTCTTCTTAATGTTCTCTTTTCCCCCTTCAGGGTTCTCTCGTAAAAATTTTAAATCAATCATAATGTCCTCCTATTGATATTATTTTTATTTTAGTGCATTGGCTGAAGTGGGTATTTATCTGTCAATGTTTTGATGATTGCCTGTGCTTTCTCAACAGCCGGCTCACCCTCTTTGATGAGCATGGCAATTGCCTCAGCTACCTGATCAAAATCGTCCTCTTTTAATCCTCTGGATGTAGCTGCCGGTGTTCCCAGACGGATTCCACTTGTCACGAATGGTTTCTGTGGATCGTTTGGAATCGTATTCTTATTGGCAGTAATATGCGCACTGTCAAGAAGTTTCTCCACAACTTTTCCGGTCAGCTCATATGGAGTCAGGTCAACCAGCATCAGATGATTGTCTGTACCGCCAGAAACCAGATTGAATCCACGCTGTACCAGACCCTTTGCCAGTGCCTGTGCATTTTCTACAATGTGCTTGCCGTATTCCTTGAATTCCGGCTTCATTGCTTCGCCGAAGCAAACAGCCTTACCAGCAATCACGTGCATCAATGGACCACCCTGTGTGCCCGGGAAAACAGCCTTGTTGATTTTCTTTGCCAGTTCTTCATCATTGCAGAGAATCAGACCGCCACGAGGGCCACGCAACGTCTTGTGGGTTGTGGTGGTGGTAATATCTGCATACGGAACTGGAGATGGGTGCACACCTGCTGCAACCAGACCGGCAATGTGTGCCATGTCAACCATCAGATATGCTCCAACAGACTTTGCAATTTCTGCCAGCTTCGGGAAATCAATGATTCTTGGATATGCACTTGCACCTGCAATAATCATCTTCGGCTTGCACTCTTTTGCGATTCTTAATACTTCATCATAGTCGATAAAGCCTTCTGCGGTTACACCGTAAGGTACGATGTGGAAATACTTACCTGAAATATTAACCGGTGAACCGTGTGATAAATGTCCGCCGCAGTCAAGACTCATTCCCATAACGGTATCTCCCGGCTCTACCATAGCAAAGAATGCTGCTAAGTTAGCCTGTGCACCAGAATGTGGCTGAACATTGGCATATTCACAGCCGAATAACTTCTTTGCCCTTTCTATTGCCAGTGTTTCTACTACGTCAACATACTCACAGCCGCCGTAATATCTCTTTCCCGGATATCCTTCTGCATACTTATTGGTAAGCGGACTACCCATTGCTGCCATAACTGCCTTACTTACAAGATTTTCTGATGCAATCAGCTCGATATGGCTTCTCTGTCTTGCGAGTTCGTCATCCATCGCTTTTGCAAGATCCGGATCAAAACTTGATACTTCATTGAATGAATACATGAATACAACCTCCATTTTTTTATCTTTATTCTTAGATTTTATAATTAAATCTTAAATAAGTCAATGGCTTCTGACAGATGACGTGCATTTGTTAATAAATCTTCTGCCGCCGTATTCAGTCCTTCCACTGCGCCGAGCTGTCTGTTGGCTGTTTCGGTTACTTCTTCGGAAGATGCTGCTGTTTCCTCGGATACTGCCGAAATACTCTGGATAGAGTCAATTGTAACGGATTTTGCTTCGGCAATTGTATCAATACCGCCTGTAATCTCATTTAAGTTACTTAACAGTTCTTCAAACCTGCTCTGAATCTGTGCAAAAACCTTCTCTGCATTTTCAAGGGATTCGCCCTGTACTTCTACAACATCTTCGGCTTTCTTTGCAATCCTAACGGTATCATTGGTCTTGTCATTAATCGTACCGATGATTTTCTGAATCTCATTTGCTGAGTTCACGGACTGCTCTGCAAGCTTGCGGATTTCAGAAGCTACAACTGCAAAACCGCGTCCTGCCTCGCCGGCTCTTGCTGCTTCAATCGAGGCATTTAACGAAAGCAGATTGGTCTGTTCTGCAATCTCATTAATCGCATCAACAATTTTTGCAATCGCCTTGGACGATTCTTTTAACTGTGCAATTTCCTCAATAACCTGATGTGTAATCTCAACCGTTGAACCGGCATTAATCTTTAACTCACTAATTGAAGCCATGCCGCTTGCTACGATACCGGTTGTCACATCGGCAATCTTTGCAATCTTATCCGAATTATCAGATACGATATTAATCTTATCTGATAAAGCATCCATCTGTCTTAAACAATGCTCTGAATCTTCTGCCTGCTGGACAACGCCCTGTTCAATCGCTTCGATAGAAGCTGTAATATCCTGTGTTTCAGCTAACAGCTGTTTTGCACTGTCCGAAACGGTTGATACCGAAGTATCCACACGTTCCGATACTGTCTTTGTCTTTTCAATCAGCTGCTTTACATTATCAATCATGCCATTGGTACTTGCCGCGAGCCTTCCAAATTCATCTTTGCTTTTAACATCAATATGTACGGTTAAATCACCACCTGCTGCCAGTTCCAGCTTATCCATAATCTTTTTAATCGTCAGACTGAATGAATAAGCAAAATAGCCGCCGATTACCATCGCAATAAGGAATGCAATCACTACAATGGTAATGGTTACAATACGGATTTTCTGTGCCTGTGATACAATCACGCTCTGCGGAATCAATGCACATACGGTAAATCCATCGTCTGTCTTGGAGTAGATAAACAGCTGCTTTCTGCCATTATATTTTACATAAGAGCTTCCGCTTACATCTTCACTGTCTGCAAGCTTTGTAAAAAATTCCTGATTCGTAAAATACTGCTGTCCATCCTGAATATCCATATAATTAGATACTACGATTTCACCGCCGTCCGGCGCAATCAGACCGATAATGCTCTTTGAACCCATATCAATATCTGAAAGCGGCTCCGTAACATAATCAACATCCAAGTCAAAGAACATATAACCAATTGCCTTTTTAGATGTTCCGAGTAGCTGCCTTGCAAAGCTTACAGAATAATCTGCCGCGCCGCCTGCCGCATCCAATACTTCACGGCTTGAAAACCATGTAGAACGCTTCTGGTCGATTGTCTTACCTTCTGCAGAATTTTTAATCTTGTCTATATATCCTGCACTGTCAGCATCTTTTATCGTTGCCGTGTATAAAGGCTTTCCGTAATTACCAAAAATGTAAATATTTGAAATTGCCTTATTTCCCAGTGCTGTAGAGGTTAAATTGGCACGCAGTGTTGCATAATTATTGCCCTCTGTAATCGGATCGCTGCCGTATACACCGGAATAGTATTCCTGCACCATGGAATTATTAACCATATCCGTTGCCGTTGCCTTTACATTCGTAAACATCAGGTTGTAGTAATCTGCCGTCTTGGTAATCGTCGACTGCGATGACTGTGTATAACTCTTTGTAATTGCTTTAGAAGCGGTTGTATAAGAAGCCACACCCAGAATAATAATCAATGCAATCGGTATGATAAATGCACCAATCAGCTTAAATTTAATGCTCGACATTATTTTAACAAGCAGTCTGCCCTGTGGAATCTCCGGTTTTTTGATCTTCTTTATGCCCTTCCTTTTATTCCCTGCATGAGCCGCTTCACTGTCCGGCTCTGCATCTTCCTGGGGTACATCTTCAAACATTATGCCGTCTGTGTCCATGGGTTCCGATTCCTCAACATTATCCGTTCCCACATATCCGGCTGTATCCGCAATTTCAGCTGTTTCTACTGTTTCTGCCTGCTCTGCTGAATCTGTTGTTTCTGCTGTTTCTGCTGTTTCTGCTGTTTCTTCCTGCACTGCTGAATCTGCTGTTTCTGCTGTTTCTTCCTGCACTGCTGAATCTGCTGTTTCTGCCTGCTCTGCTGAATCTGCTGTTTCCTGTATACCGTTATTATCAAGAGTATCATATTCTTCCACGGCTGCTTCTGATGACGGTACTGCCACAGACTCCCCTGCCGTATTCTCCCCCGGCAATTTATAATTGCCTTGTTGTGTTTCTTTACCACTCATTATAATACTCCTTTATTTTTCCTCCAATATTTTAACTGCACGATAATGTCTGCAATTTAGATGATATTATCATACATTATTTGTACGTTTTTTTCAACTCTTTCCTGTAAAAATTAACCATAACAAAAAGATATACAAAAGTGTTTTTGTGTATTTTCACAAAGTGTAAGCCCGCCGCAGGAAAAAATTACCCAAAAGCCGCCACCCGGATCATACGGACAGCGGCTTTTGCCAATTTTTTAAAATTATTTAAACTTCCTGTTCTTCTTCAATGGCAATCGATAATTCTTCAAGCTGCTTTGCATCGACCACATCCGGTGCGTTTGTCAGCAGGCAGGAAGCATCCTTTACCTTCGGGAAAGCAATTACGTCACGGATACTGTCACATTTTGCCATAAGCATAACAAGTCTGTCCAGACCATAAGCCAGTCCTGCGTGCGGCGGCACACCATACTTAAAAGCGTCTAAGAGGAAGCCGAACTTCTCATTTGCCACTTCATCAGACATGCCCAGTGCCTTAAACATTCTTGTCTGAACGTCTGCCTGATGGATTCTGACACTTCCGCCACCGATTTCCGTACCATTTAAGACGATATCATATGCCTTTGCGCGGACTGCGCCCGGATTGGTTTCAAGCTGGTCAAGGTCTTCGTCCATTGGCATTGTAAACGGATGATGCATTGCCACGAAACGGTTTTCTTCATCAGACCACTCAAACTGCGGGAATTCCGTTACCCAGAGGAACTTGTATTCGTTCTTGTCTAACAGACCCATCTGACCTGCCAGTTCAACACGAAGTGCGCCTAAAACATTCCACACAATCTTGTTGCAGTCTGCGGCAAACAACAGTAAATCGCCTGCCTGACCGTCCATAGCCGTAACGATTGCCTGCATTTCTTCGTCTGTCATAAATTTTGCAAATGAAGACTTTAACGAACCATCTTCATGGATTGCAATGTAAGCAAGACCCTTTGCGCCGTAACCCTTTGCAAAATCCACAAGTGCATCAATCTTCTTTCTCGGCATTGCACCCTGTCCCTTGGCATTGATACCACGGACTGTTCCGCCGTTTTCAATGGCTGATGTAAATACGCCGAAGCCGCAATTTTTCACAAGCTCCGTAATATTCTTTAATTCCATGCCGAATCTTAAATCCGGCTTATCAGAACCGAAACGATCCATTGCTTCCTGCCATGTCATACGCTGGATTGGCAGAGCCACATCAATGTCTAACACTTCCTTAAACAGATAAGCTAACAGACGTTCATTGACATCAATCACGTCATCTACGTCAACAAATGATAATTCCATATCAATCTGTGTAAATTCCGGCTGTCTGTCCGCTCTTAAATCTTCATCACGAAAACATCTTGCAATCTGCATATAACGGTCATAACCGGAGCACATTAACATCTGCTTGAATAACTGCGGTGACTGCGGCAGTGCGTAGAACTTACCCGGGTGAATACGGCTCGGTACAAGGTAATCTCTTGCGCCTTCCGGTGTACTCTTTGTAAGCATCGGTGTTTCGATTTCAAGAAAGCCTTCATTTGCAAGGAATGCTCTTGTGAGTGTCGCAACCTTACTGCGCATCATAATGTTCGACTGTAAATCCGGTCTTCTTAAATCCAGGCAGCGGTATTTTAATCGTAAATCTTCCTTTGTATTGATATTCTCCTCAATTGGGAACGGCGGTGTTTCAGATTCTGATAATACACGAATCTGTTCTGCAACCACTTCAATATCACCTGTCTTTAAATTCTCATTGACTGCGCCGGAACGCTTCTGTACCTTTCCGACTACTGCAATAACATATTCGTTACGGATACCGTATGCTTTCTTAAAGCCTTCGCTTCCGACCGTATTTTCATCAAATAAAATCTGTAAAATACCACTTCTGTCCCTTAAATCCACAAAAATGAGTGCGCCCAGATTTCTTCTGGTCTGTACCCAGCCCATTACGGTTACGGTTTCCCCGATATTTGCGGCAGAAACTTCTGTACATCTGTGTGTTCTTTTTAAGCCAACCATTGATTCAGCCATGTTGTAACTTCCTCCTAAACTCGCCTATTGCGGCTTTTCTTCATTCAATAAATCGTAAATATCCAGATTCTCAAGCCGGATTTTACTGTCCTCTATAAGCTTCAGCGTGGATTCTTCGTGAATCATGCGCTGAAATTCCAAAAACACGCGCATATCCATGTTTTTGATTTCTTCTATTATTATATCCACTGCGGTATCAATGTCAAATGCTTTTCGATACGGACGCTCAGAAATCAACGCCGCAAATTCATCGGTAAGCCGCAGTATTCTTGCGCCAAACGGAATTTCCTCCCCGCTTAAATTATTCGGATACCCGCTTCCGTCAAAACATTCGTGGTGATACAGCACCGTTTTCATAACCGTATCTGAAAAATCATACCGTTTCAGATATTCATATCCGATTTTGGAATGCATCCGCATATACTTCATTTCTTCAATGGATAACCCGTCACTGTTACGTCCGTACAGGTATGGGGAGAGCTTTAATTTACCAACGTCGTGAATCATTCCCGCCAGCTTTAACTCATACGCTTCATCTTCGCTCATGCCCAGCCTTTTTGCAAGCGCATAAGTCAAATTTCCGACCAGTATCCCGTGAGAAATACCATCTTTGAAATCATTGATAATATTTTCTTCCAGTCCGCAGTCCTGCATATGTTCCTCCAGTCCATTCATTAAAAATTATTTTCACTGAAAAACTTTCGTTTCCGCTCAATCATTTCATCAATCCGCTGTATGTAATTCGTGACGTCCTTTACATTTTCAATCCGCTCAATGCGTCCTGCCTGTCCGCCTTCTGTTTCATTCTGAAAAACAATCTTTGTAGAAGCGCCTGCACCCATTGCGATAATTGTCTGCTTTTCTTCCATAATTAAAATGTTGTAAATACACTCAAGCCCCGGCTTGCTGTAACCCACATTTTCAAAGTTGCCCGCCATATTCTTCTGCCTATACATATAATATGGCTGATGTCCCATCTGGTGTGCATAATCTGCCGCCATGGATACGATTTCGTCGCTGTTGTCCATTTGCAAATCCAGATATTTTTCGCGCCAGATATTTAATGCCGCCGCACGCTTAATCGCAAGCGAATGAACGGTCAGGCTTTCCGGTGCAAGTGCTTTTATTTTTTCAAGCGTATGCTGTACCATTTCTTTATTTTCGCCCGGCAGTCCAAGAATCATATCCATATTGATATTGTCAAGCCCGGCTTTTCCTGCCAGTGCAAATGCTTCTTCAATCTGCTCCACCGTATGTCTGCGCCCGATTAAATCCAGTGTCTGCTGGTTCATTGTCTGCGGATTAATGGAAATGCGGTCTACATGGTGTGCCTTTAATACACACAGCTTCTCATAGGTAATACTGTCCGGTCTGCCCGCTTCTACGGTCAATTCCCGGCACGCTGACAAATCAAACTGCCGCTCCAGCTCTGTCAGTAACATATCCAGCTGTCCTGCGCTTAACGTCGTCGGCGTTCCGCCGCCAAAATAAACCGTATCCAGTCTCCGTCCACGCATCGCTTCCGATACGTATTTCATTTCCTTTAATAAAGCTTCCAGATACGGTTGTACTTTGCTTTGATATGCCGCCAGCGAATAAGATGTAAATGAGCAGTACAGACAGGTTGTCGGACAGAACGGAATCCCGATATACAGGCTGTATCCGTTCTTATAATCCATTTTTTCCAAAATGCTTTTCTCTGTCTGTGCAACCTGTAAGGCAAGCTGCGCCTTTTTCTCACTGACAAGGTGCTTTTTTGTAAATTCTTCCAAAATCTGCTCGCGGTCTGCACCTTTTTCCAACAGGGTATAGGCGATTTTACTTGGGCGCACACCCGTAAGATAGCCCCACGGCAGTGTCTTGTTTAACTGTGCAGATAACTTTGTATACAGTGTACATTTAAACGCTTCGTGGAGTTCTTTCTTGGAACGCCCGTCTTTTTCCGGTACTTCCGGTTCAATCACAATATCCTGTGCTGTGCGTGTCTGCTCTGCCTGCTCCTGATACTGCATGACCTCTGTCCGCGGATAAAAGGATTTAATAAGCACCACTGCATCATCATAAAAATCCATGTCAGATATTTTTATATATATCATGTTTCATTCCTAACTTACTGTTTGTTGCATTTTTATATCTTTAAAATTTTCACTGCAAAAACGGATTGTATTTCTTTTCATATGCCACACTCGTCGATTCTCCGTGTCCCGGAAAAACTTTTGTGTCATCCGGCAGGACAAGAATCTTTCCTTTAATGGAACGCACAATGACACTCATGCTGCCAGTCGGAAAATCGGTTCTGCCGACAGATGCGGCAAACAGCGTATCTCCTGAAAACAAAATGCCCGCTTCTGCGATATAATAGCAGCTTCCGCCCGCAGTATGTCCCGGTGTGTGAAAGACTTCAATATCCAGTCCCGCAAGAGATAAATGCGCTCCGTCCTTATGGTACACATCTGCATCAAGCACCGTACTGCGCCCATAGCCCTGCGAAAGATTCATCTGCGGACTGTGCAACAGTTCTTTTTCATCTTCGGATACATACACCTGCACGTTATGTCTTTTGCGTACTTCCTCTGCCGCTAAAATATGGTCGTAATGTCCGTGTGTTAAAAGGACTGCACAAAGCTTACAGCCTGATGCCGCAATCATTTCATCAATCCTGTCCGGCAAATCCGGCGCATCAATTAATATACATTCTTTGGTTTCCTGATTGCAAAGCAGGTAACAGTTCGTCCCCACATCTCCCAGCACCCTGAAATCCAGTTCAATCTTACCCATGTATAATATACTCCTTCCAGCAGTCCTCATACCGCCAACACCACGTAAAATTGTGCCGTTTGCGGCACAATTTTGCTATTTGAAAAATCTTTGATATAAGGATTTTTCAAATTCCGAAAAAGCTTAGATATAAGGCTTTTTCAAATTCCGAAAAGCTTTAGCACCGCCATTTCACCGCAGTATTGCTCTGCAATACTGCTATGTTCAAAAGCTCTCATATATGGCTTTTGAACATTTAGCCGGTGGCTCTCATGATATCCGTCACGCCTTCGATTTTCCTTAACTTATCAACCAGACGGTTTAATTCTTCTTTTCCGTGGATATCAAATCCCATGTTAATCGTTGCCAGTCCTTTTTTATTGACACGGCTGTTCATAAACATCACATCAATATTTGCTTCCGTAAATACACGGGAAATATCAATAATCAGTCCTGTTCTGTTATTGGCAAAAATGTTAATCTCTGCACCGTATTTTTCTTCCTTAGAACCTGTAGACTCCCATTCTGCTTCAATCAGTCTTGCACGCTCGCTGTCCGGAAAGTTCAAAATATTGATACAGTCTGTCCGGTGAATGGAAATACCTCTGCCTCTTGTGACAAAACCGACGATTTCATCACCCGGAACCGGATTACAGCACTTTGAAAAACGAACCGCGACATCATGGATGCCTTTGACAACAATACCACCCTTATTCTTTTTGGACGTTTCCTTATTGGCTTTGGCTTCATTCTGGACGATTTCTTCCAGCACCTGTGTATCGGTAATTTCTGCCTTCTTGCGCTTTTCGTATTCTTCGGACAGTTTGTTGATAACCTGTCCTTCTTTTAATCCGCCGTGTCCGACAGATGCCAGCATGGACTCCCAGTCCTTAAAGCCATATTTGCGCAGCGCTTTTTCGATAATCTCCGGCTTTGTAAGTTCTGATAATACAATGCCCTTCGTCTTGCAGTATGTTGACAGCATTTCTTTTCCTTTTAAAATGTTGTCTTCTTTTAATTCCTGCTTAAACCACTGATTAATTTTATTGCGTGCCTGTGTACTTTTGACAATGCTTAACCAGTCACGGCTCGGTCCTTTGGAATTCTGTGATGTAATAATCTCAATCCGGTCACCGCTCTTAATCTGATAATCAATATTGACAAGCTTTCCATTGACTCTTGCACCGACCATCTTATTACCGACAGCACTGTGGATACTGTATGCAAAATCAATCGGACAGGAACCTGCCGGAAGATTTTTGACATCACCGGATGGTGTAAAGCAGTACACACTGTCTGAAAACAGATTGAGGTCATTTTTAATGGACGATAAAAATTCCTTGTTATCGGACATTTCCTTCTGCCATTCCAAAATCTGGCGCAGCCAGCTCAACTTTGCTTCTTCGGATTCGTTGCCCGTTTCTCCGCTCTTGCCTTCCTTATATTTCCAGTGTGCCGCAATACCATATTCAGCAGTACGGTGCATTTCATAAGTACGAATCTGAATTTCAAACGGCTGCCCGTTTGATGCAATCAGTGTGGTATGCAGGGACTGATACATATTCGGCTTCGGCATGGCAATATAATCCTTGAAACGTCCCGGAATCGGCTTGTACATTTCATGAATAACACCGAGTGCCGCATAACAGTCTTTCACGGTATCTACAATAATACGTACGGCAAAAATATCGTAAATCTGGTCGAGTGTCTTATTCTGATTGACCATTTTTCTGTAAATGGAGAAGAAATGCTTGACACGTCCGTTAATCTCTGCTTCTATGCCCGCATTGCTGATGTGCATGCCGACTTCTTTGATAATGCTGTCGATAAATGCTTCTCTGCCTGCTTTATTTAAGTTAATCTTTTCAACCAGATCCTGATAAACATCCGGCATCAGATACTGCATGGATAAATCATCCAGTTCCACTTTAATCTTGGAAATACCAAGACGATGTGCAATCGGTGCATAGATTTCCATCGTTTCACGCGATTTTTCAATCTGCTTTGCCGGTGTCTGATACTGCATCGTCCGCATATTATGCAGGCGGTCCGCCAGTTTAATCAGGATAACACGGATATCCTTTGCCATGGCAAGAAACATTTTTCTTAAATTTTCTGCCTGCACTTCAATCTTATCATGCTGGTAATTTAACTGGGTCAGCTTCGTAACACCATCAACCAGCAGTGCCACTTCCGCACCGAATTCTCTCGTAACGTCTTCACTCGTCATCACAGTATCTTCTACCACGTCATGCAAAAGTCCCGCAATAATTGTTTCTTTATCAAGTTCCAGCTCTGCAAGGATAATTGCCACGCACAGCGGATGGATAATATACGGCTCACCTGATTTACGTTTCTGTCCTTCATGGGCGTCCCTTGCTATCTTATAAGCCCGTTCAATGTCGGATAAATCCGATGACGGGTGGTATTTACGGATTTCCTGTATCAAATCCTCATATAACACTTCAGGGCTGGTAAAATCCGCAGGTGTCGCAACCTGCTTCTCCAATCTGTCTGATTTCTGATTTGCCTCGTTTACTCGTACTATTTCTTCTGGCATACGCTACCTCCGCGTTCACTGTATAGGAAAAATTATTACCATTATATATTCTGATACAAAAAAATACAACCCCTATACGGAAGCGTAAGTTTTTTCCATAAACTCTTTTGTAGCCGCCGCATTTTCCGGAACGGTATTTTCAAGCGTACAGTGTACATACGGCTTATGCTCTTTAATCTTCTTTAAAAGGAGCGGATAGTTCAGGCTTCCGGTTCCTGCTGCAATCGACTTTAACTCATTACCTTCGACCACATAATCCTTGCAGTGTACGACTGCAATTTCATCACCAAGCAGTTCAAATGCCTGATTGATAATCTCATCCTGTCTGTCAATGTTATCCACGCAGAGCAGATTTACCGGGTCAAAGATAATCTGGAGATTTGGAGAATCAATCGCATCTAAAACCTTTCTTGCGCGTTCCACGGTACATACAATGTGCTTCCATACCGGTTCAATGGCGATAATCACACCGAACTGCTCTGCGCACTTTACAATTGGTCTTAAATTTTCAATAAAGGTCTGTAACGCTTCTTCTGTATGGTTTGCAGGCTCGTACTTGTATTCGGTATTAACCGCGCCTGTTTCTGTTCCAACCACACCGCAGCCTAAAATGCTTGCAAAACGAATTGATGCAATATATTTATCCACGATTTTTTTGTGCTGTTCTGGGTCCGGGTTGCAAAGATTCAGATAACAGCCAAGGACTGCCACATCCACATCATTTTTTCTGCAGATTTCTTTCATATACATCGCAAGTCCCGGTGTCATCGTTTCGATTTCCGGCTTAAATTCCTTGATAGACTTTGCCAGTGCAATGTGCATACAGTGAAATCCCATATTGTGGATATTTGCCACCATTTCATCCAGCGGTGCATATTTTGTATCATGTGCTCTAATACCTAATCTCATAGCTTATTCTCCATTCTGACATCATTTTTCTTTTATTTTACTACGCAATGCCCGCTTTCGTCAAATCACCATCTCATATCATTTTCAGACAGTGCTTTATAATAAGTAATTAAAGGTATAAAACTCTGTGCAAAGCCTTTAGTACTGGAACCTGCACCAATAACGGCATCTTCTTCCTCACGTTTTTGTCCGTTGATAGTCGACGGTTTTTCATAAATGGCTCGTTTAAAGGTTTCAAGTCCCGGCGCAAGGTATTTTTTATCCCCGGTTAATTCATAGGCAATCGCAAGTGATTCCAACAGCAGTGTATTGTTGCCAAGACGTGCAAGACTTGGCAATTCTTTATAATAAAACAGTCCGTTATCCATCAGGCAGTTCTCTATTAAATCATCCACCGCACGGATAAGCGGTGTTTCGTGTTCAGTCGTCATGATGGGGATGCCTTGT
>OGNM01001108.1_pt1 | contig 12731 bp, 8 predicted proteins | sample 1573441 | NCBI WGS metagenome assembly OGNM01 (sample SAMEA2581915, study PRJEB24529) | metagenome | biome: Human gut stool | place: China | collected 2011
CTATGAGTGAAGCAGTAAGACAGTATGCAATGGAATATGCCAAAGAATATGCAAAGGAATATGCCAAAGAGTATGGTGAGGAACAGAAGGAAGAGGGGATTCTTCAAGGAAAAAATAATATGTTGTATTCATTGGTTTCAAAGGGAAGGTTAAAAATAGATGTAGCAGCCGAAGAGGCAAATGTCAGCCTTGGAGAATTTGAAAAATCGATGGAGGAAGCAGGATATAAAATTCCTGAATTGGTATAGTTTAATAGTTACAAGATGCGTTAAATATAGACCCGGTTTGCATAAGTATGTGCAGACCGGGTTTTTATAATAAAAATGCAATGTATGATACAAAAAGTTTACAACTGACATATATACTCATTATAACAACATGGAAGATAACTATTCTGAATAGTCACCGGGAAAGAACAAAAAGGGAGGAGAGCTACATATGGATAAAAGGGGTAATATATCTTCACGAAATATGAGATTATTTGCAGCAATTATGACACTCATCGAGGCACTTGTCCTCACATCATTTACAGGCTGTGCAGATAAAAAGGTAGATTATGGCACTGATACAGAAAAACTGACAAAAAGTGCTGTATGCAATGTAAAGGATTTTAGTACAGATGAGACCTACAGCGATGAGTTTTCCGTGCAGACAGAAATTGGAAATGTAAATATAGATATAAGTGCAAAAGTGGAACTGCCTGATTGTAAGACAATGTCAGTAGTTGAAGTGGAAAAGATACCTTATTCTGCAAAGCTCAAGGAAAAGGTATTGAAGGCATACTTTGGAGAGTCACAGATTTATTACTATGATAAGGAACATTGGACAAAAACACAGCTTCAAAATCTCATTGATTCCATAAATTCCTCAACAACACCAACTGATACATCTGGCACAGGAAACAGAGCTGAGTTTTTGAAGGAGTATACGCATTATCTGGAAAATGCCGGGGATGAATGGACTATAGCTACAGAGTATGATTCATGTGATGAGTTTGTAGGGAAAAAAGGAAACACCTGGTATAACGTGAATTTTGTTGCAGATGGTGATGAAAATAAATGGCTGTCGGGAATTGGCGCAGGTCCGATTGAAGGATATACCAAAAAGGCAGGAAGTAATGAATATAGGTGGAGTAATATATTTAACGATGGATATGTGCAGCAATACTTTGGACCGGATTCACTCATGGAATATGATACGGTAAATGATATCACGGATTCACAGGATACATCGGGAGAGGAAATCGCGCAGGAGGAAAATGAATCGGGTATCACAATAGAAGAAGCGGGGAATATGATAGACAGCTTTTTGAAAGAGACAGGTTTTTCATCCATCCCGCAGACTGAGAGTTCGCAGCTGAAATGGAGTGGATATAACGAAAGAGCCAATCAGGTGTATCAGGAAGATGATATACATGAGTGTGTAAGTGGTTATAGATTTTACTACAATATCGGAGTTGGCAAAATATTATTTGATGATGCTTTAAACCCGATGGATTACAGCGGATACAATATGAAATATGGTGATAGTATAGAGGATACTTTTGATAATGAATTCTACAATTTTTATGTTGATAAATATGGTATAGGGACTTTTTATATAGACTGCCCGGTAAGTATAGTAAGAAAACAGGAAAATGTAGAAATGCTTCCTTTAGAAAATATATTTGATATTGCCCGGGATGAGCTTGAAAACAATGCTGATGAATATGTACTGGATACAAATGTAAAATATTACACTCTAAAACTTGCATACATAAGGGTAAACAACCGGACTGATATGCAAAAATACAGTTATATTCCGGCATGGAGTCTGGAATTGCTGCAGAAAGGCACTGCAAATGCATGCCCTGTATTTATCAACGCGATTGACGGAAGTGTGATACATTCGGACGATCTGAGTTAAGATACAGAATGTTTACATTAGACCGTACCTTCACAGGAATAATTATGTTGTAGAAAAAAATGTGACATATCAGGGAGGATTGGCATATGAGAAAACACACAAGAATACTCGCAGCGGCTATGACGATCGTTGAAGCGATAGTAATCATCTCACTCACAGGCTGCTCAGGCAAAAAAGTAGATTATGGGAATGAGAGCGAAAGTAAAGAGACAAAAAATATGTCTGCCTTAGCTGATATCAGGGCAGACTCCGGCTGGAATGAAAACTTTACAATACAGACCGGTAATGGCGAGAAAACAGTATATGTAAATGCAAATATTGTAGTTCCGGACTTTGATAACATGTCGGTTTTTGAGGTGGAAAATGTAAAGATAGATGCTGATTACAAAAAGCGTTTTCTGGATTTATATTTTGGTGGGAACGAGTACTATTATCACGATCCGGATCATTATACTGTTGACGAACTGAATGAGGTCATAGAGGACTGGCAGAAAACACAGGATGAAACTCACAGTGAGTGGTTGGAACAGCGGCTGGCTGAATATAGGGATAAGCTTGAAACGGCAAAGACTACTTATACCGTGGCAAAGGATCTCGAAAACTGTGAAGTATTTGCAGGCTACAAGGGTGATGTGTTCTGTGAGGTGGATTTTGAGGCTCACAAGGTACATGCTTACGCCTTGCATCAGTCCGGGACAGATTACGGTCCACCATCTTTAAGGAATGAGGACTATGATACCATAACGCAGACTTTTCAGGATGATGATCTAAAGGATAAGGCAGACGAGACCTCAAATGAGGGCAGTAAATCTGCCGCATCAGCCAAAAAAGAAGCCGGGGATTTCCTTAGTAAATTGGGAATGCAGGATCTGGTGGAACGAGGTGAATGTGAGTGCAGCTGGATAGGGTTTAATAACAGCGAAGAGGGAAATGACTATCAGACAGCAGTGTGGGGATATATTTATTCATACGCGACCGGCATAGACGGAATCACATTTAAGGATGGATTTGATATGGATACCTATTTGTCGGTGTATGAAGCAAATGATAGTGATATAGATGATGTTACACTGCCTGACAGTACACTTCTTACAGTCACGGATGATGGAATAATTGATGTGCAGATGGAATATCCGGTAAATGTAACACAGATCTATAAGGATGTGGAGCTTATTTCTCTGAAAAATATAGAGCAGATCATCAAGGCGGAGATTACGGAAAATCCTGATAAATATGATATTGCATCGTCATTCAATAAGCTACAGCTTAGTTATCTTAAGATAAGAAGTGACAGTGAGCAGGGAAAATACAGCTATGTTCCGGCGTGGGCACTGTCACGTCTGGTAGACTACTCCAATGAGCAAAATGCTATCTTTGTAAACGCTATAGATGGAACAATCATAAATTTGGAAAATTCACTGTAAAGGAGAGGCTATGAAGAGGAAAAACGTTATTATACCGGCGTTGGTTCTTGCAATAGCATTAACCGGCTGTTCAGGAAAAAAAGTAGATTACAATATGGAAACTGAAAATATAAACACAAAAGCAGGAAGTGATATAAGTGCGTTTGACGACAGTACGAAATGGAATGACAGCTTTTCTGTTGAGACATCTGACAAAAGTGTGGATGTGGATATTTCAGCAGACATTACCCTGCCGGACTGCAAAAGCATGTCGGTTGTTGAGGTGAAGAATATAAAGGTGGGTGCCGATTTCAAAAAGAGTGTGATAGAGGCTTATTTTGGCGATAGTACCGTATATTATCACGACATACCTCATTATACGAAAGAAGAGATATATCACAGCATGGAGGTTGTAAAAAATGAGATTGCCGGGTATCAGCAGGAAATTGATGCGGGACTTATCACAGAAGAGGGCGTCAGCAGGGTGATGAAAAGTGAAAATGATCTGCTGGAACAGTATGAAAAGGCAGAACCGTCTGCACTGGATACGCGTGAAAAAGCTACAGATTATACGGATTGTAATGAGTATCTGGGATATATTGGTAATGTTTTCTGTGAGATTAGATTTGGAATTGCTGAGGACGGCTCTCTTGAATATATTTCAGCACAGCCTCTTAAGGCAGGAAGTGAGGGGACATTATACGATGATAGTGAGTATGGCTATTACGGACCACCATCCTTTGCAGAGGAGAAAGGTGTAGAGGGATTTAACGGAGGCTCTACAGGTGGATATACTACATCTTCATATGATAATGAGTGTGCATTATCAAAAGACGAAGCTATAAAAAAGGCAGAAGAATTTCAAAATAAATTAGGCAGGGCTTCACAGGTATATATAGGAACATCAGACTACGAGTGGAGCGCAGGAGTGATAGAGGATGGTGATGATACTGTAAAAACTGATGATAAAGAGAGCGTCATAAAGGATACAGCCTGGGGATATATCATAGATTATGGCGAGGGTGTGGATGGCATAGCGTTTTGCAAGTCACTCGATTTCACCCGGAATATGGATATATGGGAGACACTCGATAACTATGATGATTTTATGCCATATGGCAGCAGTTCCTTTATTGTGACGGATCAGGGAGTGACGGAATTTACTGTTTCTTACCCGGTTGATATTGTAAATGAGTCAAAAAACGTAGAACTCTTGTCAATGGACACTATTAAAGAGATCATCAAGGATGACATGACAAAAAACTCAGATCAGTATGATTTTACACAAAATCACACTTACAACAATCTAAAGCTCGGATATATCCGTTTGAAGGATGCATCTGACAAGGATAAATGTACTTATGTTCCGGCATGGTGTCTGTCAAAACAGGACAATGGCTACGACAGATATCCGGTGTATGTGAATGCGATAGACGGCACGATCATAAGGAGTGATGATCTAATATAAGATACTGTTATTGGCTGCAATAAAGTTTACACATGGAGTTACATTTTTAGATAATAGATCAGGTTCATATTTATTTGGAAAAGATGTGGAAAATATATGATTAATAAAAAGAAAAAATATATAGGGCGTTTGACACTTACCGCTGTAATTACCTCTATTTTATTTTCAGGATGTGGGGCGGCACAAAAGGAGCTTGCACAGACGGACAGAGCTTCCTACGAGAAAATATCATACCAGACAGTTACGGTACAGAGCGGTTCACTCACACCTCAGACTACCATCAGTCTGAGCGCGCAGGGCTATACCAGGTTTTCCTATGGTGCGACAAACACGGAGCTTACGCTCGAAAAGGTAAATGTGGCAGTGGGTGATCATGTGAAAAAGGGCGATATACTGGTGGCTTTTAAATCCGGGGAGATACAGAAAAAGATTGAGGACTACAGCGGGCAGATCAGTCAGAATAAGCTTCTGGCAGAGCACTACAGGGCTATTATGAAAATCGATGATACTCAGGATTATTCAAGCGATATTGCCCAGCTTGATAAGGATACAGAGGTTGCGCAGCTTTATCTTGATGAGGCAGAGGAAAAACTGTCGAGATATCAGATCACGGCATCCGAGGATGGCACGATCACAGCAATGAACAATTCGCTTTTGGCGGGAGTTTTTGAACCAGGCAGCAATCTTATAACAGAAATCAGCGGAAACGGCAATTACGAGGCTGACAGACCGGAAGGTTATGACTTTAATGTAGGTGATATATACACGGCAACAGCATCTGATATAGAGTTTGAACTTAAGGTAAAAGAGGTGGACGATAAAAAGGTTGTTTTTGAACCGGTATCGGACATGTCGGCAGTATCGGATGCACAGATATTTTCCATGGAAGTGACGCGCCCTGCTATAGAAAATGCTGTGTATGTGCAAAAGGACGCAGTACATGAGAAGGATGGCAGGTATTTTGTATACACACTGGATGAGAATGGATACAGACAGGCGGTATGGATAAGTGCTGGAGATCAGGTGGGAGACTACCGGATCATCACAGAAGGACTTAAAAGCGGGGATGAGGTGGTTTTGCAGTGAAAATCAGAAACCTTTTATCAATAAAAAAACTGGCAGTACTGGGGATATGTGTATCGTTTGTGGCAGGCGGCTGTGGAAAAATGACAGAAAGCAGCATACCAAAGCTTGAAGAACCTGTAGCGTTAAATGAAGCCTATAGACCTGTGGAATACGGTACGATCGGCTCTATGCATGTGCTGATGGCTACCGCAGTTCCGAGGGATTACTGCAATTACTACAGTGCCAATGTAAATATTTCACAGATATATGTGGAGCCGGGAGATACAGTAAATGCGGGGGATGTGCTTGCAGTCTGTGATGTGGATGAGGCAAAAAAACAGTTGCAGGAATGTAAGGATGCGCTGGCGCATGAGAATGAGACATATGAGATATCCGCGCAGATCTCGGATACGCAGATCAAATTATGGGAGAGTCAGGCAGCAGGGCAGGAGAACAACACACTGATAGCCACAGAACAGGAAAATGAACGGTACGATAAGCAGCTTCACGAATACCGCGTGCAAAAGATCAATGAGCAGATGGCTTTATATCAGCAGATCGTTGATGATGGAACGCTTAAGGCAGCCCACAGCGGTCTTGTCACTTACACTAAGAAGCTGACAGGTGGAAGGTCTGCTGCGGCATACGAGAATATAGTCATTGTCTCCGATACGGATGACCTTGTGCTGGATATAAAAGATACAGCCATAAATGAGTACAAATACAGCGATTATGACAAGAAATATGTGATAGTCGATGGCGAAAAATATGATGTCACCGAGTCTCAATATACATCAGAGGTTTTGGTACTTTCGAAGATAAACAACCGCTATCCGGATGTGTGCGTGGAAAGCAGGGAAAAGCCGTTTCTTACGGCAGGACAGATGTATCCGGTATATTTTGAAAAGACAAAAGCAAATCAGGCACTTGTCGTGGGAAAAGATTCCATCTATAAGGATGGCGATACTAGATATGTCTATGTGAAAAATGATGAGGGCGGCCGAGAGAAACGCATCATAACAACAGGTGAGTATGATGAAAACTATACACAGGTCACAGAGGGCTTAAAAGAGGGGGAGCTGGTCTACTATAATTCTACAGATCAGGTTCCGACAAAGTACAGCAAATATACGGTAACAAGGTCTGACTTTGATATAGCAAACTACGGTGTGAGCTACAGCAGATCTGACGCAGGGACGATAACCGAAACCTGTGATTATGAAGGGCAGATCGTTTCTGTCAATGTGAAGCAGGACGATACGGTAGAAAATGGGATGCTGCTTTACGTGGTGGATACCGGAGAGGGCAAAGCTGCCATAACAGAGGCAAAAAATGAGATCGACGCGGAGAATGAATCCTATGCGCACAAGATCGCAGATTACGATAAACAGGTAAAAGATTTATCTGAAGGTGGTAGCAGCGCAGAAGAAAATAACCAGGAGGATGAAAAGTCGGATACAGCATATGAAGAGCAGCAGTTGAAATTGAACTTACAGCTGCTTGATCTGCAGAAAAAACTTGCCGGTGCAGACCACACCTATCAGCTTTCCCGGCTACAGTCAGCATATGACAGCATAAGCGCAGGAAATGACGGCAAAGGAAATATTTCAGTATATGCCAAAAATGACGGAAAAGTTTCAAAGGTGAGTGTCAAGGCAGGAGATAATGTGGAGGAAGGCTCAGATATCTTGCAGATAACCGGAAATTCCACGGACGTACTGCAGGTCCTGGTAAAGGATAGCAATAACTATAAAGTATATACGGACAATATAGCAGATGTGGGAGAGCGCGTATCACTTGAGCTGGACGGTACAACAATCTACGGAAACTGTATCGGTTTTGCCGGTTACGGCAGGCAAGCTCAAAGGGGATATATAAATCAGGATGATAAAGGTGTGCATATTACAGGAAACACAGATTCAGGATATGGAAATGCAGCATTTTATATAAAACTTGACAATGGAATACCGGATGATCTGACCAGGGCATCTGCTGTAAAGTTTTCTTATGTTTCTTTTAAAAAGGTGGTAGTGGTGCCGACTTCGATCATACACAAGCAGGTCAATCCGATGGACAAGGATGATATATCATACTATGTGTGGAAAATTGATGGGGACAGCGTGGTAAAGCAGCCGGTAATATTGAGCGATTATACATCAGGCAGCAATACACTTGTGCTTTACGGTATTGATGAGGGCGATGAAATATGTTTGGCTTCGTAATTAATAAATTAAAAAACAGAAAATGGTTAAATTTGTGTCTGCTTATGGGAGTGGCTTTGTTTATAGCACTTTTTGTGTGCCACTCTATGTTTGAAAAGGGTGCGGGAAATCAGATACTCGACAGACTTTTTACGGATCATGCCACACAGCAGAATGAGTTTCCTGCACAGATGAGCCGCGAGGGAACATATGCGGTGGCAGATTATCCTGATTCGCAGTCAGTACTTGATAAGCTGTCAGGATACGAGCAGAAGTGGACTGAATATGTGGATATAAACAAGGTTTCCTCACAGCAGCTTATCACACTCCCAGGAGGACGCGCGGATACAGAGTTTGGAGGACCTAACAATTATTTTACAATAGGATATCTGCCGGGACTTTCGGAATACGCGGATGTTGTAAAATCTCAGACTGACACAGCCACATTCGAATGCAGTATAAGCGAAAAGACAATGGATCACTACGGACTTGTAGCAGGTGAAAAAATCTATTTACATGTACCTGATGGCAGTGGGAAAAAGGAAATTTCTTTCGTAATATCACAGATCTGCCGTGAAAAAGATATAAACAATCCATATTGGGCCAAGACGCTTTCGGATATGGGCGATGTGATATTTGTTTCGCAGGATGTTTTTGACGAAATGATGCAGTATTACAGCGAGGACAATATCAGCTACAGTGATTTTCTCATGCTGGATTATACGCAGATCAACACGGAAAATGCCTCAATTTATGACGGGTATATGGAGCAGTTTAAGGATGCTGACAAGCTCTACAATGACAACATCCGTGATACGCTGGAGCGCTTTTTTACACAGCAGAAGACGATAAAGCTGATGCTTTGGGTGTTGGAGCTGCCGTGTCTTGTGCTTTTGATTTTATTTATAAGAATGATATCTGTACAGATACTTTCGCTCGAGCAAAATGACATACTTGTTTTAAGAAGCCGCGGTGCGACAAAATTACAGGTATTTATTTTGTACTTACAGCAGTCGGGAATAATAGCGTTTGCGGGCTGTGTACTCGGAATAGTACTCGGATATATAATGTGCCGGGCTGCCGCGTCTACAGACGGATTTTTAAGATTTACGGCAAAGGATATAAGCACCTACAAATTTGTATGGCAGATGCTTGTCTATGCGGTGGCAGCGGCAGTTATCATGGTGCTGTTTATCACAGTTCCGGTGTGGAAAAAATCAAAGGATGCCATATCAGAGCGCAGCAGTAGGGGACGAATATCAAAGAAAAAGCCTCTTTGGGAGAAATGCTTTATAGACGTTATACTTTTGGCTCTGTCAGCATATCTGCTTTACAATTACAACAAGCAGAAGAGTACGCTTGCGATATCTGTTCTTGAGAACAGGAGCATAGATCCTGTCATGATACTGGACAATTCGCTTTTTATATTTGCAGCGGCACTTTTGTGCGTAAGACTTACCGGACTTATTATTCTGCTTGTGGACAGGCTCTTTAAAAAGCATTTTTCTCCGGCAATGTATGCATCATTTTTACAGCTAAAACGAACCAGATACAATCAGGGATTTCTGGCAGTATTTCTTATCATGACAGTGGCTGGTGGTATTTTTGACGCGAATATGGCGCGCACCATGAACAGCAATATGGAGCAGCGTATCGTCTACAATGTGGGCTGTGATGCGATATACAACGAGGATTTCAGACTTAGGATACAGTACAATAAAAATGGCTCTGTAAACTGGATGTATGACGAGCCTGATTTCGGTAAATACGAGTCGCTCAAAAATGAGGGCATCTGTGACGGTGTCACGCGTGTGCTTGAGGACGAGAGGGTAGACATTTCCGCAGGCAGTGGTTCGGTTTCGGATGCATATCTTATGGCGATAAACACAAAAGAATTCGGTGAGACTGCGAAATTGCAGAGTGACCAAAATGATGATATTAATGACGCTCACTGGTTCAATTACCTGAATGAGCTGGCAAAAGAGCCGGACGGAGTCATCATTTCGTCAAATCTGGCAAAAGATCTGGGACTTAAAGTTGGTGACAGCTTAAATTACTCAAGGTATGTACCGGAGGCTGTCGACGAAGATCAGATCTACGCATCCGAGAATGTAAAGGTATGTGCCATAGTAAAAGGTTTTCCGGGCTACGAGCGTTACACCTATGAGACAGATGCAGACAAAAATGTGACCGAGCAGGAGAAATACCTGATCGTTGCAAATTATGCTACGGTTGTGGAAAAGTTCGGCATGACACCGTACAGTGTGTGGATGAACCTGTCAAAAGGAAAAACGGTGGATGATATTGTGGGATATCTGGGCGGTGAGAACAGTGAAAATTCAGATAGTACAGCAGACAATTTAACAGACACTCAAAGTGAAAAAGTACAGAGTGAAATATACAGGAATATAACATCCGCGCAGCAGCTTATAGACGAGAATAAAAACTCAGCCACAGTGCAGATCACAAACGGTATGTTTACATTAAGTTTTATACTTTCACTGATAGTGTGCTCAGTAGGATTTTTGCTGTATTGGGTTATGACACTAAAACAGAGGGAGCTGCAGTTTGGTATATACCGCGCAATGGGAATGAGAATGAGAGAGGTAAAAGCAATGCTTTTAAACGAGCAGATATTTTTATCATTTCTGCCGCTTCTTGCGGGAGCAGGCATAGGTATAACTGCAACAGCAATGTTTGTAAGGCTCATATCGATCATATATCTGCCGCAGAAACACAATATCGGAGTAAATGTATATATTTATCCATCTGATATGCTGGAGCTTACAGGAGTACTTTTCGTGGCTGTAGCCGTATGCTATGTGGTTATCAGCAGACTGCTTAAGAGTATGAAGATAGCACAGGCACTAAGGCTTGGAGAAGATAGTTAGCAGATAAAAATGATTTTGTGGTAGTCGGTAGAAAGTTTTTATAGCATGGTAAATGAGGTCGTGACATATGGAAAATGCGATAATTGCTCAAAATATAAAAAGATATTTCAAGGCGGGAGATGGTACAACAGTCCACGCACTTGACGGAGTATCCATGGAGATAAAAAAAGGAACACTTGCCATCTTAAAAGGGCGTTCCGGCTCCGGAAAGACCACACTTCTTAATATCCTTAGTGCGCTTGATATGCCGACAGAGGGAAGTGTGCAGTTTCTGGATAAAAATCTCGAGCAGATGACCGAGAAAGAACGGGAAATGCTAAGGCGGTATGAGATGGGATTTGTATTCCAGTCTATAGCACTAATTCCCACGATGACGGCATATGAGAATGTGGAATTTGCCCTTAGACTTGCGAAAAATAAACGTCAGATACAAAAGAATTTGACTGATATGGATAATGACATTGGAGATGCAAAAACCGATGTGATAAATGAGAATACGCATGACAGAGTATCAGAGCTGCTTGAGCGTGTCGGACTCTCAAAGCGCATGAACCATATGCCGGAACAACTATCGGGAGGTGAGCAGCAGAGAGTTGCGATAGCGCGCGCTGTGGTTCATCGCCCGAAGGTGGTCTTTGCGGATGAGCCGACAGGAGCACTCGATACCGCTTCTGGATTTGAAGTCATGCGATTGTTCCGTGAGTTGATAGACGATGAGGACATCACAATAGTTATGACCACGCATGATCCGAACCTGATGGAGCTGGGAGATGAAGTGTTTGAGCTTAGTGACGGCATAGTAATTTAAATTAAAAGGGAGAAACCAGATGATAAATTGCGATGGACTGGTAAAAATATATGAGACAGACGATAAAAAGGTGATGGCACTGGAGGGACTTGACCTGACGGTGGAAACAGGGGAGATGCTTGCGGTAATAGGAAAATCCGGCAGTGGAAAATCCACCCTTTTAAATATGATAGGAGGACTGGAAACACCAACGGCGGGAGTACTCACTATTGACGGAAAAGACATTTCCACATATTCAGAAGCCGAAATGGTGAGATACCGCAGGGACAAGGTGGGCTTTGTGTGGCAGAAAAGTGCTAAAAATCTGTTCCCATACCTGACTGTGCTGCAGAATGTCGAGGCAGTGATGATGTTTGAAAATACCGGAAATACCGATAATTTAAAACACGGAGAAATTATAAAAAAACGCAAGGATAATAATAAAAGCTATGCCCTTAAACTGTTAAATGCAGTGGGATTACAGGAGCATAAGGATAAGCTTCCGGCTCAGCTATCGGGAGGAGAGCAGCAACGCGCAGCGATAGCGGTGGCACTGGCAAATAAGCCGGACATACTGCTTGCGGATGAACCGACCGGAGCTGTTGATACAAGGACTGCTGATACAATCTATGAGCTGTTTCATAAGCTGAACAAAGAGCTTGGTATAACCATCATCATAGTCACACACGATATGGCACTTGCAGGCCGTGTAGACCGCACAGTGCTTATATCTGACGGAAAGGTAAGCACGGAGAAATTGAAGAAACACCCTGCAATGGAATATACGGTATTGGACAAGGCGCACAGGATAAAACTCACTGATGAGATGCTTGAGGCAGCGGGGATAGAGTCTAATAAGGTCAGGGTTGATGTGCAGGATGGAAGGCTTGTGATATCGCGGATTTAAGACATATTCAAATCATCTAAAAATTTAGAGCATTTATGGTTATAATTTATTTGTTTGAAAAATACTGTGAGTTTGTCTATAATTGAGCTATAGATAATTTCAAG
>OGNM01001109.1_pt1 | contig 12702 bp, 11 predicted proteins | sample 1573441 | NCBI WGS metagenome assembly OGNM01 (sample SAMEA2581915, study PRJEB24529) | metagenome | biome: Human gut stool | place: China | collected 2011
AATCTTGAACGCGCCCTGTCCTTTTAACTTTACAACCGTATCTGTAAACCAGGAAGCCAAGAGCAATGCCAGAAGAATCTGCGGAATAAAGTTCAAAACCCAAATCTTCAGTGTGTTGCCGATTGACTTAACTGTCATGGTATCAAACCATGAAACAACCTTCAGATCACTACCTTTACCCTCTGTCGTTGCCAATACCATGATATAGTTTTTAAGTCCATTAAAGTTTGGACCCTGGAATTTTCCAAGTTTAATCTGGTAATACTCAACGAAACTAAGATAGAAAGTATAAATCAACGGGTAAAGCTGGAATACAAAAAATACTAAGAAGAATGGCAGTATGAAGAAGTATCCATACTTACCATATTCAACTGTCTTTTTCTTCATGATTTCACTTCCCCAACCTTTTCATAATTTTTAACATATGTTTTCGCGTCCCCCGTTAGACATTTTATAGAAGACACTCCATCGAATGTCCTCTATAAAATGCCTAACAGCGGTATCTTTTTTTAAATTATGCACCGGGGCGAACCCGGTGCATAACCATAATTTCATATCAATTATTGTTGCCAGTAAATTACTCTACTGTAAGGTTCTGGTAACCATCCTTGATAAGTTCCTTAATCTTAGCTACAGCGTCATCAACAGTCTTAAGCTCGCCTGAATTGTATGCCTCTGAAGCATTGTCAAGGTAACCATTGAATGTTGAATCGTACTCTGTTGCATACTGAAGGTTGATCTTCTCTGCATTGTCAGCCCATGTCTGAAGTGGGTTAGCGCCACCAAGTACTGGAGACTCGCCCTTACCATCAGCGATAAGCTTCTCTACAGCTGCCTTGTTGTTTACGAAGTCAAGAGTCTCATCAGAGAGCTTGTACATTGTATCTGTATCACAGCAAAGTGTGTAAAGAACAAGTGCAGCAAGTTCCTTGTTAGGACACTGATCTGTTACACCAAGGTATGTACCGCCCCAGTGATATGTTGTAGGACCCTGGCACATATTTCTCTTTCCGTATGTCTCAGAACCTTCCTTGTCATTGATTGACCAGTAAACAAACCATGTACATCCGAAGTAGCCAAATACATCAGCTGTAAAGTCTGTGTTCCAGCCATCTGACCACTGAGCATTGTTGTTTGTATACTCACCATCATAAAGCTTCTTAGCGAACTCAAGATACTCTGTGATAACTGGGTCGATGTTAACTGTGTCGTTCTCTACCCATGCAGATGTTCTCTGATCGATGATAGGCTTCTTAGCATCTGAAGGACCTGAAAGCATCTTGTAACCAGCCTGCTTCATTGTCTCAGCTGTATCAAGGAATGTATCCCAATCCTTTACATACTCCTGAACCTTAGCTGGATCGTCTGTTCCAAGAACTTCCTTAGCGATATCTGTTCTGTAGATGAAACATCCAGGTGTTGCCTGCCAGCACATACCCTTGAGCTTGCCATCGATTGTAGCGTAGTCAACTGTATACTGGTAAGCGTTGCTGTACATATCAGCTGTGATGCCAAGATCCTCAACAGGAACGATAGCATCTGAGCTCAGGAAGTACAGAGCTACATCATCATCACATGCTATGATTGAAGGTACCTTGTCTCCGCCATTAGCGATAGCGTTCTCAATAGCACTCTTGTACTCATCAGATGTTCCGCCAAGACCAAGGTTCTCATACTGAATAAGATCAGCATACTGAGGATACTTGTCCTTTACATACTGAAGTCTGTCACCAAGCTCTGTGTTCCATGAGTAAACATAGATTGGATCGCTGTCTTCAGCAGGCATTGGGAGAGATACCTCTGCGTTAGATGCAGATGCATCATCTGCTGTAGCGTCATCTGTTGCAGCAGTCTCTGTTGTTGTAGCCTCTGTTGTTGTAGCCTCTGTTGTAGTCTCTTCCTTCTTGTCGCCACAAGCTACAAGTGAAAGACCCATTGCAAGTGCCAATGACAATGCCATTGCTTTCTTAAATTTCTTCACAAAAAAACCCTCCTTTAATGTGTTTTTGTCATATCGACTTCCATATCATCAGTTTTCATTAAACATTCCATAGGTAAATCCCTCAATAATCAGTATTATCTACGTGCAACTTAAACAAAACTCACAATATATCAGCCAAATGAGACGTGTTTGAACCTGTTATTATTCCAGCCTTAAGCTGTCGGTTCCATAGTTAATTGTGAAATATCATAACATACTCCGCTATGACTAATGTTATTATAGGACATATTTACCAACTATGCAAGTACTTTTTCACTTTTTCTTCACATTTTTGTGCATTATCACCATAAATTGGCAGATATGTGCCAATTCCATTATCTCGAGAGGTATGCAATAATCCTCTGGGCTACGCCTTCCGGATCATATGTATAAATCCTGGACGGTCCGGACATCTCGTCCATCTCAACATTCGCAAACTGTGAGAAATACTCTTTTCTCGACGCGTTATATTGTCCGACATAATCTATCTTATCCGCATCCGATGCGCTGGCATCCGTCTGTGTTCCGTACACTTCTTCAAGAGCCCCCTCGTATTCTTCACGCACAGATGCATCATCGTCAATATACGGGCGCATGAGCGGATTCGAAAAAATCACAAGCATCGGTATATCCGTCGGGAAACCGGCTTCTTTCACCTTTGCCGCATTAGCAACCGCATGCAGATCCTCCTCATACATATCCTGCGTATAGAAGTTCTTCGATATCAAGGCTTTTCTTGTTATCATCTGTTTTTCTGTATACACAGCTCCGATATTATCCGGATACACACTCTTAACATACCTCTGCCCACCAATGGCAGCAAATTTTACCATCAGATAATTAAAAAATCCGCAATACTGCTCTTCTGTGATACCCTCAAAATCATTTGCTACCGAAATGTTGATTCCAATGCTTGATTCCACTTCCTTTGGATACAGATCTGCCCAGTAAACTGCTTCAAGACCCGCAATTCCATTCGGAACAAGCACATATGGCCCATCTATGGAAAGCGCCGCGAGCACGCTGCGCATCTCTTCGACAATGCTTTCAATATCTTTGTCCGTCTTCGCTGTACCGCTATAGCCAAATCCACTCCGATCCATGTATACCAGACGGTAATCCTGTAGTTTTCCAAACAGCGGTTCCAGAGCTACCGAATCATCCGTGATACCGTTGCTGTGGATAAATACAAGCGTTTTATCTGATTTTTCATTTCCATCCACAATCACATGGATGTTATTTCCATCCACCTCAACCATCTGGCCTTTCGGATTCAGATACCCCCGCTCGTCCGCCAGCTTATTTGTATGAATCAGGAACAGCACGCCGATCACAATCAGATTGATTGCAATTGCCGCTCCGAATATGATAATAAATATCTTAAAAAATTTGTGCAGAAATTCCTTGAAATTCTTTTTCTTTTTGTCCTGTATGTTCTTCACTTTTCTATCCTTTCCATATCTGTTTAATACCTGTGCGATTACTCACGCTTCTATATAATAAAGTAGTTTTTTCAAAATGTAAATACCCCGGTTCTTCCATATTTCGCCTGCGGGTAGTGTCTCCGCTATTGTTCTTATTTTTTTCACATTTTCTCACTTTTCGTCCAGCATAATCTATGTTAAGATAATTTTACGTGATATTTCACAGTTTTCATCATTAAAAAGGAGTTCCGGACACAATCATGAATACAGACGCAGAAGCAAAAGATACAAAATATAAAACAGATAAAGAAAAGGTCAGTGAAACAAGCAAAGGAGCAGACAAAGAGACACGCAAAGAAGCAGATACACCAGTCAAAGAAACCGGAAGCGAGAAAGAATCTGCCGGGCGAAGCCCCATACCCCCGGTCAATACCGAGGACAATCTGGAGCTTCACAGTCTGCCTTTCCGGGAACGCCAGCATGCCAGGCGCCAGCGGTTAAAGGATCACATGGAAGGAATGGCAACCGGTCAGAAGGCAGGATATATTCTTTCTTATTATAAAGGAAAGATCATTCTTGCAGTCATCATACTCGCTGTATGCATTGCCCTTCCTGTTACAATCCACAAGAAAAGCCGTCCGGTTGCTTTATCCTACTGTATCGTCAATTCACCGGAGCCTTCTGCGGTAGACACGTCCTTTGTCGATGAATATCTGGATTTTTACAATCTGAATGGTGCTTACCAGATTCACAACGATCTTACGGTGCATCTCGACAAAGACACATACCTCGAGGAATATTCTCAAAACTCCAGCGCATCTGTCTACACAGAACTCCCGATGCTCTGTTTTAACGGATATTACGACATCATGATTATGGACGAAAAGGGGCTTGAATATTGTGCTATGCAGGAAATCATTTATCCTCTTAAAACGTATCTTCCTGCTGACATCTACTCACAGATCTCCGATCGCATCTGTACAGCCGATGACAACGATGGTGTGACTGTGCCTTTCGCGATTGACATCAGTGACACAGATTTTGCCAAAGGATTAAATCTCGGGTACGACAAAGTATATCTTGGTTTCCCTGGAAATACCGAACAAAATTACACGAACGCCAAACGGATGGTCAAATTTATCCTGCATTTAGACATTGACACCGAAACAACTTTTTAATCCCGGCGCAGCCTACGGGTACGTATTGGTGCACCACGTAAAAAGGACAGCCTTCTTAAGAAGCGCCGTCCTTTTTGTGTTTCATCGTCCTGATTTTTGTTTCTGCCTTATACCAGTACATTTCTGTTCTGATCAATCCTGATCGTCGCTTGCCATATTCATGACCTGACGTTTTCTTGCAAGTTCATCATTCGCAAGGTATTCATCGTAGGTTGTCTGTTTGTCAATCAAGCCCGTATTCGTAAGCTGTAATGCTTTCCATATCCAGATGGTTTGTCGGCTCATCGAGAATCAATACATTCGATCCCATGATCATAAGCTTTGACAACAGGCAGCGCACCTTCTCACCACCGGAAAGCACCTTAACCTTCTTCACGCCATCTTCACCGGCAAATAACATTCTGCCAAGGAATCCACGCACATACGTTGCATCCTTGTCGTCAGAATACTGTGCCAGCCAGTCTGCGATCACAAGATCATTATCAAACTCCTTCGTATTGTCTTTCGGGAAATATCCCTGTGATGTTGTAACGCCCCACTTGTAGCTTCCTTCATCCGGTTCTTCTTCTCCGGCAAGGATGCGGAACAGTGTTGTTGTTGCGATCGTGTTTGGTCCGACAAATGCGATCTTATCGTCATGTCCGACTGTAAAGGAAATATTGTCAAGCACCTTTACACCATCGATTGTCTTGGAAATGTTTGATACAGTAAGAACCTCATTTCCAATCTCTCTCTTCGGACGGAAATCAATATATGGATATTTACGGCTCGATGGACGAATCTCATCAAGCTGAATCTTCTCCAAGGCACGTTTTCTGGAAGTCGCCTGCTTGGACTTTGAAGCATTTGCTGAGAAACGCTGGATAAAGTCCTGCAACTCCTTGATCTTTTCTTCCTTCTTCTTATTTGCTTCCTTCATCTGCTTGATCATAAGCTGACTTGACTCATACCAGAAATCATAGTTTCCTGCGTAGAGCTGGATCTTGCTGTAATCTATATCTGCTATATGTGTACATACCTTGTTAAGAAAGTATCTGTCATGTGATACAACGATGACTGTGTTCTCAAAGTTGATGAGGAACTCCTCAAGCCATGCAATAGCATCCATATCAAGGTGGTTAGTAGGCTCATCTAGAAGAAGCACATCTGGATTGCCGAAAAGAGCCTGTGCAAGAAGTACCTTGACCTTGAGTCCGCCGTCCAGATCCTTCATCAGGCTGTAGTGATACTCTGTGCCTACACCAAGGCCATTCAAAAGTGTTGAGGCATCTGACTCAGCCTCCCAGCCGTTCATCTCAGCAAATTCAGCCTCAAGCTCTGCAGCCTTGACTCCATCCTCGTCTGAGAAGTCCTCCTTCATATATATAGCATCTTTTTCCTTCATTATCTCATACAGACGCTTGTTACCCATGATTACTGTGTCAAGCACCTGGTACTCATCGTATTTGTAGTGATCCTGCTGGAGGACTGAAAGTCTCTCTCCATCATTCATGGTCACATCACCCTTTGACGGCTCTATCTCTCCTGACAGGATCTTCAGGAAAGTTGACTTGCCGGCACCATTTGCACCGATCAGTCCATAACAGTTACCCTCTGTAAATTTGATATTTACATCCTCAAATAAAGCCTTCTTACCAAATCTCAATGTTACGTTATTCGCACTAATCATCGACGTATATACCTTTCACTATTTACTCTGTCTGCACACGCAAACGCCTCCATTTTCAGTGATTAAGTATATCAATACATGTCAGATGTGTCAACTTTACTTTATGTACAGAGCGGCGCTTTTCCTGCCCCGCTCCACTCTTCCATTCTGATATCCTTTACCAGAAATTTCTGGCTGCCAGCTAGAGATTCTTGACTATAGGATCATACAGATCAAGCTCACAGTACTCTGTGTCTGTAAAATGATCGCAGTTAAGACAACTCTTACCCGTCACATCGTTTGAAAGACCCTTACAAGAACACTTCTTCTCATACGCACTGCATCTCTCTGCAACTTCTTTGTAGGTTTCTGTTGAACTTCTCATGATGTTCTCTCCTTTTTGCTATGCATTTTTCTGCTGCCTTATTATTGTGTGTCTTTTTCTGCTTTTTATTCCCCATTTCATTCTTCGCTGATTCTTTGCCACATCAAGGTACGGATTCTTGACAATATGCTATATATTAAGTACAATCAGAATTAAAAATTTTTTAAATGATTGGAGATGAAATCTTGGACGCAGGTTCCATAATAAACATTATCATTCTGGTGGTGCTGATTGCACTGTCCGCATTCTTTTCTTCAGCTGAAACAGCACTCACAACGGTGAGTAAATTCTCGCTCAGGTCTCTTGCAGACAACGGCAACAAGCGGGCCTCACGGGTTCTCAAGGTCACAGAGAATTCAAGCAAGCTGATAAGCACTATTCTTATAGGAAATAACATTGTCAACATATCAGCATCTTCTCTCACGACCACATTCGTAACAAAGGCATTTGGAAGCTCTGCTGTCGGTATTGCAACCGGAGCCCTGACACTGATCGTTCTCCTCTTCGGAGAAATCACGCCAAAGACCCTGGCTCAGCGTTATAACCTGAAGATATCGCTGTTATACATTGACATAATCCAGTTCCTTATGATAGTGCTCACACCTGTGATATTCATAGTGAATAAGATCGCTGATTTTATATTCTGGATCATAAGGCTCGACAAGGACGGCGGGAACCAGAAGATGACCGAGGATGAACTCATAAGCATGGTGAACGTCAGTGAGGAGGAAGGCGTCATCGAGGACAAAGAGAAGGAAATGATAACCAATGTGGTGGACTTCGGAGATTCCATTGCAAGGGATGTCATGATCCCAAGAGCAGATATGACCATCGCCTCTGTTGATATGGCTTATGATGATCTGCTGAAGCTCTACATGGAAGTACCGTATACGAGAATTCCTGTATATGAGGACTCCAGAGATAACGTGATCGGTATCCTTCATGTTAAGGATCTCTTCTTCTACAAGGCAACCCATGATATCAATAATTTCAGCGTTCGTAACATCATGAGAAAGCCACTGTATGTATATGAATATCAGAAGACCAATGATCTTCTGCACTCCATGAAGTCGGATTCCAATACCATGGCCATCGTGCTCGATGAGTACGGAATCTGCATAGGACTTATTACCATTGAGGATCTCATTGAGGAAATCATCGGAGACATCAAGGATGAGTACGACACGGAGGAACACAACAACATCATCAAGATTGACGACACCCACTACAACGTCGATGGCTCCATCAAGCTGGATGATCTGAATGATGCACTGAATCTAAAGATAGAATCAGAGGACTACGACTCCCTCGGCGGTTACATAACCGAGCTGCTGGATCACATTCCAGCCAAGGGCGAGTCCGTCACCGACATCTCATGCATCTACAAGGTACTTGAGATGGACAAAAAGCGAGTCGCCAGAGTGCTTATCACGCTGGCTCCGCAGGAGCCAGGCGACGCCGACGGCGAGTAAGCCAGCGCCGGGGGGCGGGGGTATGCGCAAACAGACATTTTCGTTGAAAAAGATACAATTTTGTGATATTTCTCGAAGGAATTTACGAAAAGCACACAGGCTTGCGAAAGCTTGTGTGCCTTTCTCTTTTTTCGGCTCAAAAAGATACAATCGTCAAGCTTGCAGCCAGCTAGCGTCCTGAGCATTCTCTTTCCTCTTGATTTTTTAACAAATTAATACGTTTTATAGTAAAACAACCTTGTAATGTAGTTTTGAATACTATATAATATGTCGTGTTGATTCAAAATCAACTGTTTATATGCAGTATTACACACTGCATAAACAACACATACTGCACAAAACAGCACATGCTGCGTAAACAATGCATACTGCATACACAGCACGTACAACTGTTGGAATATGTCAATTTGTGAACGGTATTTATGAACAGCATTTTCGCACAGCAGTTCCTGTGCGTGCTCCAACTAATATAAGAGGTGTCTATATGGATAAAAAGACAAATATTAAAGACATAATATCAATGGCCGGCGGCCTTGATTATATAAACCCTAAGGATATTCCTTCCATTGACCTGTACATGGATCAGTTGACCACCTTCATGGAGGATCAGCTTGGAAAGAACAGGCGCAATGACGAGGACAAGGTGATGACCAAGACCATGATCAACAACTACACGAAGAACAATCTTCTGCCATCGCCTAACAAGAAGAGATATTCTAAGCAGCACCTTATACTGCTCATTTATATATACTACCTGAAGAACATGCTCAGCATCAACGATATACAGACTCTGCTTGAGCCTCTTATAGATGGTTATTTTGATTCCAACAAGGACGGAAAGGATATTTCTGATATATACGCCCACTTGTATGAGCATCTATCCCAGCATTACGGTGACATCATCAAGGATATCGTGAGAACAGCCAACAAGGCTGATGCCATGTACGATCCTGAGAAGGACTCCTATCTCCACGATCTCAGCATGATCTCACTTCTCTCAGTTGATATATATGCCAAGAAGAAATATGTGGAGCATCTGGTAGACAAACTCAGACAGGAATCTGAGGAAGATGCCAAGGCGAAGGCTAAAGCCCAGGCACAGAAAGCCAGAGAGCAGGCAGCAGCCAAAGCCGCAAAGGCTAAGCAGCCACAGGCAAACGCCGCAGCCGAGGGCAAGAAAAAATAGTCAGCTTACGCACAACCAACAAGTATTGCGACAAGCTTTCACAGGACTCCAGCCTGTAACACAAATAAAACCCCTGAACGATAAAATATAATCGTTCAGGGGTTTTGTCTGACTACTTGTCGGTTTTCTCGTTGCTCTGCTTGTCATTCTGCTGGAAGCTCTTCATTCTTGAAAATACAAGCTCATATCCGTCCTTGCCATAATTCAGGGATCTGTTGACCCTGCTTATCGTGGCTGTGGATGCTCCGGTCTTCTCCGCAACCTCCAGATATGTGTTGTCTTCCTTCAGCATCTTGGCCACTGCAAAACGCTGTGCTATAGATAACAGTTCATTCACCGTGCATACATCCTCAAAGAAATTAAAGCACTCCTCTTCTGTCTCCAATGTAAGTATTGCCTCAAACAGATCCTGTACTGCCTCTGTATGTACTGTTTTTCCCATGTCTAAGCTCCTTTTTGACTTTCACGACTTTAGCGTGATAAAGTAATATATACTATATACCACTTTCTTATAATTTGCAATCTTTTTTGATCCAGACTGAAAGGCCTCTTCTGTTGACATAGAACTCGCCACAGCCCTCGTCATCTATCTTGATGTCATACTTGGCATTACCCATGACATCTGCAAAATGTGCTCCCGCAAACTGTCTGCCCACATACATTCTCTTGGTGCCGCCCATTCCATCGGACATGACAACCGCAAGTCCTGAATCCTTGTGCTCCTCGTCGCCCTCTCTGGTCCATCCAACAACCTCGCTGTGATCAAAGTAGTCGTGCTGAGTTCCGTATGCATATTTCTTTCTGAGCTTGAGCAGCTTATTCAGTATCGTCTTCTTCGACTTTACCTTAACCTGTGGTATTCCCGCATAGTCGCCGATATACAGGCACGGATAGCCCTGCTCTCTGAGCAGTATGACCGCATACGCCAGAGGCTTGAACCAATCCTCAACGTACGATTCCAGAACTCCTCCGACCTGGGATTCGTGGTTATCTACAAATGTAACAGCCTTCTCCGGATTGCTCATCATAAGTGAACCCTTAAGCAGATCTGCCATGTTATACTCTCCATCTGCCACAGATGCATCGTGGAAATTGAAGTGCAATGGCACATCGAACATGGATGCCTCATTGTCTGTGGCCTTGATATAGCCATTCAGATATTCTGTATTCCAGTGCCAGAAATCACCGACAGCAAATATGTCCTTATGTACATATTCCGGAGCCTCATCTGTGCCCTTCTTCTTAGCGGCTGCAGGGACATCAGATGTCGCTTCAATAAAATCCTTCACAAACCATGCAGGGATAGCCTCCGCCTCCTGGAATCTGAATCCGTCCACATCAGTGGTCTTCTCGTACCACTGAGCCCACGCCATGAGCTCGTCATACACTTCCTGATTGTAGAAATCAATCTCGCTTCCAATTATATAGTCATACTTGGAATATTCCTTGTCCGCCTCGTCATAATCCTTGCCCTCAAGAGCGCACACACGCTTCTTGAATTCTTCCTGCTTCCAGTCTATTCCCGCAAAATGCTTCCAGTTCCACTTGAACTTGGAATACTTTGACTTTCTTCCAGGGAATGTAAACTTTGAAAGTGCTCCCACAGTCTTCTTATTGCCGATCATCTGTGGAATATCTTTGGTGTTGAAGTCGGCTGCTGTAACCTTCTCTATCCTGTCAGCGCCGAGCTTCTGTCTGACCGCAATGTCCGCATAGACATTTATCCCCTGATCCTTCATAGCCTTTATAGCAGCTATATACTCATCCTTAGTTCCATATCTGGTTCCAACTGAACCCTTCTGGTCAAACTCTCCCAGATCATACAGATCGTACGGAGCATACCCCATATCTTCTTTGCCCTGTGCTCCCTTTGTAGCAGGCGGAAACCATACAGCCGTAGCCCCCATCTTCTTCAGAACCGCAGCGTCCTCTGCTGCCTTTTTCCACAAATCCTGGCTGTCGGTCGTATTCGCTGTAAAATACTGTACCAAAAGTCCGTTATCCTTCATCTCAATACCTCCGTTATTGGCTTTTAATCACCCTTATAAGTCATTATATCAAATCTGAATATATGAGTAAAGACCGACAAATAACAAAAAACATGCCCGCAGACTCCCCTTACCGGAGTGCCTGCAGGCATGCCAAAGACACTATGTACTGTAACGTATATATCTCGGATCACACACGCTGATCCATGCATGTATACACCACAGCTTATAGCTGTATTACATATTCTTGATTCTCTCTATAGCCTCAACTGTATTCTCATAAGTTCCGAATGCAGTAAGTCTGAAATATCCCTCACCGCTTGGTCCGAAGCCTGAGCCTGGTGTTCCGACTACATTTGCATTCTCAAGCAGATAATCAAAGAAATCCCATGATGACATGTTGTTCGGTGTCTTAAGCCAGATGTATGGCGCATTTACACCGCCTGATACAGTGTAACCCGCATCCTTGAGTCCCTGTGAGATAACCTTTGCGTTGTTCATGTAGTATGCGATCTGAGCCTTTGTCTGAGCCTTGCCCTCGTCTGAGTACACTGCGTCTCCTGCTGCCTGAACAATGTATGGAGCGCCATTGAACTTTGTTCCATGTCTTCTTGCCCACAGGCTGTGCATTGACACGCCATCTGCGTCCTTCAGATCCTTTGGAACTACAGCATAGCCAAGACGTGTTCCTGTGAATCCTGCGTTCTTAGAAAAGCTCTTGAGCTCGATAGCACATGTCTTTGCGCCCTCGCACTCATATATTGTATGAGGAACATCCTCCTCGCTGATATATGCCTCGTATGCAGCATCGTAGATGATGACTGCTCCGACCTTATTTGCGTAATCTACCCACTCCTGAAGCTGATCCTTCTTGATCGTTGCTCCTGTAGGGTTGTTTGGGAAACACAGATATATGATGTCAGGTGTCTCCTTTGGAAGCTCTGGCGCAAAGTTATTGTCCGCAAGACATGGCATGTAAATTACATCGCTCCACAACTCTGTGTTCTTGTCGTATGTTCCTGTTCTTCCTGCCATTACATTTGAATCAACATATACAGGGTATACAGGATCACATACTGCGATCTTGCTGCCTGCTGTAAATATCTCCTGGATATTTGCTGAGTCACTCTTTGCCCCGTCGCTGACAAATATCTCATCAGCAGATATGTCCACGCCTCTGTCAGCATAGTCGTTCTTTGCTATGGTGTTTCTGAGGAACTCATAGCCGAGATCAGGAGCATATCCCTTGAATGTCTCCGCAACTGCCATCTCGTCTACAGCCTTGTGAAGGCGCTCTATGATAGCCGGTGCAAGTGGCTGAGTCACATCACCGATACTGAGTCTTATAACCTTCTTGTCCGGGTGTGCTGCGCTGTACTCTCTCTGCTTTCTTCCAACTGTGGAGAAGAGATAACTTCCCGGTAGCTTTAAATAATTTTC
>OGNM01001114.1_pt1 | contig 12678 bp, 7 predicted proteins | sample 1573441 | NCBI WGS metagenome assembly OGNM01 (sample SAMEA2581915, study PRJEB24529) | metagenome | biome: Human gut stool | place: China | collected 2011
AGCTTTTCATGAAGATCATTGAAAATAATGTGCTAATAGGATAATGTGCCGATTGCCATACAGTGGGTTTGTGTGCCAGTACATTGGCAGATTAGCACATTGAAAAATTATTTATTATGATTTGGAATAAAAATAAAGAGTGCATGAGTCGGGACGAGATGAGCGCTCTGCAGGGAAAACGTCTGAACAAGTTGGTGAACCTGGTTTATCATAATGTTCCTTTTTATCGTAACAAGATGCAGGAGATGGATTTGTCTCCGGATGATATCCAGACTATCGAAGATATCGTAAAACTTCCTTTTACTACCAAGCAGGATTTACGTGATAATTATCCATATGGTCTTCAGGCTGCTCCTGCTTCGGAAATTGTACGTGTGCACGCTTCTTCGGGAACAACCGGGAATCCTACCATTGTGGGATATACGCGTCGTGACTTGTCTGTATGGTCCGAAGTGATGTCACGTTGTCTTTCAGCATACGGGGTTACCCGTAATGATACCTTTTCTGTCAGTTATGGCTATGGCTTGTTTACAGGCGGGTTGGGCGCACATTATGGGGTGGAGAATCTGGGGGCGACTGTTATCCCGGCTTCTACAGGAAATACGGAAAAGCATGTCCGTCTGATTCGCGACTTGGGTATAACGGGAATTGCCTGTACTCCTTCATACGCTCTTTATCTGGCAGAAGTGGTGGAACGTATGGGATTGACCAAGAATGATATCAATCTCCGTATCGGAGCTTTCGGAGCCGAGCCATGGACGGAAAGTATGCGTAAGGAGATAGAAGAGCGGCTGGGATTGAAAGGGTATAATATTTATGGATTAAGTGAGATTATGGGACCCGGTGTTTCCTACGAATGTCAGGAGCAACATGGTTCGCATATCAATGAGGATCATTTTTATCCTGAAATCATTAATCCTGAAACGCTGGAACGTCTTCCGGATGGAGAAGTGGGAGAATTGGTGTTTACTACCTTGACAAAGGAGGGGATGCCGTTATTGCGTTATCGTACGAAGGACTTGACTTCCCTGATGGAGGGTGAATGTCCGTGTGGAAGAACCAATATCCGTATGTCGGGTATTGTAGGCCGTAGTGACGATATGCTTATTATCCGTGGCATCAATGTTTTCCCGTCTCAGGTGGAAAGTGTTATTTTGGATATGCCTCAGTTTGAACCTCAGTATATGCTGGTGGTGGATAGGAAGAATAACCTCGACTCTTTGCAGGTACAAGTGGAAGTCCGCAAAGACTTCTTCTCGGATGATATGGGAAGTATGCTTGCCATGAAGAAAGCATTGAGCGACAAACTGAAAAGTGTCCTTTCCATCAGTGCCGAAGTGAAGCTGATGGAACCTAATAGCATTGCCCGTAGTGAAGGTAAGAGTAAACGTGTGATAGACAATCGGATTTTAAAATAAAAAAGTATGCGATATGACAATCAAGCAATTATCTGTTTTTCTGGAAAACAAAACCGGAAGAATAAATGACGTAACCAAGACATTGGCAAAGTATGATATCAATATGCATGCGTTCAGCATGGCGGAATCTACTGATTTTGGTATTCTTCGTTTGATTGTATCGGATGTGGAAAAAGCGGTGGAAGTACTTCGTGCCGAGAATTTTGCCGTGATGCTGACCGATGTGGTATGTATCAGTTGCCCGAATGTGGCAGGTTCTTTGGCTAAAGTTTTGGACTATCTGGCAGCAGAGAATATCTTTATTGAATATATGTATGCTTTTGCTCAGGGAGATACGGCACATGTGGTTATCCGTCCGTCTAATGTGGAGAGATGTGTGGAGATATTGAACAAATTTAATTGTAATGTTTTGACTAAGAACAGTCTGTAATGAATTTGACTTTGTGGGTATGAATGCATCACAAGTCTTTTTACCACAGGTTACTTGGGCTCACACGGGTGTTTAAGCTGAAAACTTTAAGATTGAACCTGTGCGAATCCGGGTAATCTGTGGCTGTTTTGATGGAACAGTCTATCAATAACAAAACCTGTTTGTTGGAGAATGCAGAATGTTATGAGCGTTCTTTGACAATGGGACACTCGAACCGATAAAAAATACCGAAGTATTGTACATGATTACATTGGATAATTTTGAGAACTTTGTTCCCTATAAAATATGGATGCGTGGGGAAGAGTATTATGAAACAGACGCTGTTTCCGAATTGGAAGAAATCTCACCCGGTGAATGGACTGCGACTGTAGAAGGAACAGACGATTATAATGTGGAGATATCTATGGATGGAAACGAGATAGAATCCTGGTACTGTGATTGTCCGTATGATGGAGAAATCTGCAAACATGTCGTAGCGACATTGTTGGCAATTCGCGACAATAGAAAAAAGGCGGGTAATAGTATTTTCTCGAAGATGAAAATCAAAGCGGAGGAAACCCCTGTTTTGGAGGAAATAAAAGAAGTGGGTAAGCAGCCTTGTCCGTCTTTGGTAGACATACAGCGACTGTTGTCTTTCATTGATCCGCAGGAACTCTCGAAATTTATCTGTGAGTATGCTTCAACGAATCTGGAATTTAAGATAGCCAGTAGAGAGGGGAATACCATTTCACGTTGTGCTCCTTTGGTGGATATTTGTACGCAACGGGCATAGTCGGGTTCTGCCTCTCCTGTCAGAATCCCTTTTATTTCACGGAACTGGCGACGCACCTCCTCTACCATGTGAGCGGCTGCTCGGCCTACGGCGTTCATGGTCAGACCGCAGAACAGGAATGCCATCATACTGCCCAAAAACATGCCGCTTAGCACTTTGGGGTTCATCAGGGTTACATCGTAATAAAGCATATAGTCAGTGAAACTGGCGTTATGAACATTTACGGTAATGCCGTTTGGTAATTCCAGAATGGTTTGCCCCAACCGGGTTAATCCGATACGGATTTCTTCTACATAGGATGCCAGCAGGGCCAGGCCGGTCAGAGCTGCGGAGCCGATGGCAAAACCTTTGCCTGTAGCGGCAGTCGTGTTACCTAACGAGTCGAGGGCGTCAGTACGTTTGCGTACTTCTTTGCCCAGTCCGCTCATTTCAGCGTTACCGCCGGCATTGTCTGCAATCGGTCCGTAAGCATCGGTAGCCAAGGTGATTCCTAATGTCGAAAGCATACCTACGGCAGCGATACCGATGCCATACAATCCCATGGAAATATTGGCAAAATCAAATCCTGAAGCGAGCCAGTAGGACAAGATGATACCGGTTACTACTGCCAGTACAGGGATGGTGGTGGAAACCATACCTAGTCCGATACCGGAAATGATAACGGTGGCCGGACCGGTCTTTCCACTTTCGGCCAACCGTTGTGTGGGTTTATACGATTGAGAAGTATAATATTCGGTGGAACGGCCGATAACGATACCTACTATTAATCCCACTACCACAGCAAAGGAAATGTTTACCCAATTTTCCAAACCTAATGCCCAAAGGATAAGGAAAGTGGCAACGACAATCAGTACCGAACTTAAATTGGTTCCTGTGGCTAATGATCCGAGTAATTCCTTCATTCCTGCATTTTCTTTAGTACGGACGGCAAAAATACCGATGATAGAGAGAACGATGCCCACTGCCGCAATCAGCATAGGTGCGATAACCGCTTTAAACTGCATCACGGTATCGTCCGAGCCAATAAAAGCGGCAGCACCTAAAGCGGCGGTAGCCAGAATAGAGCCGCAATAGGATTCGTACAGATCGGCGCCCATTCCGGCTACGTCACCTACATTGTCACCCACATTATCGGCAATGGTTGCGGGATTGCGGGGGTCATCTTCCGGAATACCGGCTTCCACTTTACCTACCAGGTCGGCACCTACATCGGCTGCCTTGGTATAGATTCCACCTCCTACACGGGCGAAAAGTGCTTGTGTGCTGGCTCCCATACCAAAGGTAAGCATGGTGGTTGTGATGACACATAATTTAGCAGAAGGGTTCAAGGCGTCTGTGGGAATGCAATAGTCCAATAATATGTACCAGAAAGAAATATCGAGTAGTCCCAAGCCGACAACGACCAACCCCATAACAGCTCCGCTACGGAAAGCTACACGCAGTCCTTTGTTCAGGGAGTGCTGGGCGGCATTGGCGGTACGTGCAGAAGCGTATGTAGCCGTTTTCATTCCTAAAAAGCCGGACAGTCCGGAGAAGAAACCGCCGGTAAGAAAAGCAATGGGCACCCACGGATTTTGTAAGTTGAAGCCGTATGCCATGATAGAAAACAGAATAACTAATCCCAGAAATACCAGTCCTACCACTTTGTATTGTTGTTTCAGGTAGGACATGGCGCCCTGGCGCACATAAGAAGCGATTTTTTCCATTGTCGGAGTTCCTTCGCTTTCAAGCATCATTTGTTTGTAGAAATACCATGCAAGTACCAATGCCAAGAGGGAGGCAATGGGCACAATCCAGAATAGATACGTTTCCATACGCAGTATTGATTTAAAAGTTGGTTTTGCCCAAAGATAGCAAAAAATAAATGATATTCAATAGGATAGGTCGTATTTTTATCAATTAATATTTGCGGTGCTTTTCTAATTAAGTTTAGGGGGGAATAAATATCAATATCTGTAACTTGGAACACATGTACCTGTTCCTGTGTTTCGTCAAAACACGATGAAAGGTAAACAAGACGTTAAAAAACAGTTTCACCACAGATCAAATCTGTATAATCTGTGGTGAATTTAAAACTCAGGCTTTGTATTTACCATACAGCTTATCTATCAGATCAGCGCGTCCTATTTTGCGCAATTCATTGATGATGGCACGTCGTTCTTCGGGTTTATACCAGAAAAAGAACATCCGTTGAGCCAGTTTTTCTTTTGGTGTTTTAGCGGAAAATACCGGTTGCAACGTATATGGATGATAACCTGTGTACCAGGTTTCAGTGGCTACAGTCATCGGAGTAGGAGTAAAGTCCTGTACTTGTTCCAGATGGAAATCCAATTTCTTGGTGATCACTGCCAGTTCTGCCATATCTTCTTCCGTACATCCGGGATGGCTGCTTATAAAATAAGGTATAATCTGCTGCCGCATATTCAACTCCTTATTTATTTTGTCGAAAGTCTTTTTGAAGTCATAAAATTGTGAAAACGAAGGTTTCCTCATGATTTGCAGCACTTGGTCGCTGGTATGTTCCGGAGCCACTTTCAAGCGCCCGCTGACATGATGGGCTATCAGTTCGCGGGTATATTCAGCCGTACTTCGGTTTACTGCCGGATCTTTGCTTTGATATTGTAACAGGTCATAGCGTACACCGCTTCCGATAAAGCTTTTCTTGATACCGGGAAGTGCGTCTACCGAATGATAAATATCCAATAAGGGGCGATGGTCCGTGTTCAAATTGGGACATACTTTGGGATGGATACATGACGGCCGTTTGCATCGCCGGCAAATTTTCTCATCTTTACCACGCATGGCATACATGTTGGCGCTAGGTCCTCCCAAGTCACTCAGATAGCCTTTGAAATCAGGCATTTCAGTTATGGCTCTCACTTCTCTTAAGATACTCTCTTTACTTCGGCTTACAATAAATTTCCCTTGATGGGCGGAAATGGTACAAAAGGCGCATCCGCCAAAACAACCACGGTGCAGATTGACCGAGAATTTAATCATGTCGAATGCGGGAATGCGTTTTCCTTTATATTTAGGATGAGGCATACGCGTATAGGGCAAATCAAAAGAATGATCCAGTTCGCCTTGGCTCATTGGAGGATAAGGCGGATTGACTACTACTGTTTCATTGCCTGTATCTTGCAAGATGCGGGAGGCTTCGTACTTGTTGCTTTCCTCTTCAATGAAGCGGAAGTTCTCGGCTTGTTTCTTTTTATCTTTCAGGCATGCTTCATGAGAGTGTAGGATGATATCTGGCTTTTCGTTCACACACTCAATTACAGAGTGCTCGGACGGAACTGATCCTTTCTTACGGATAAGGTAAGCCGTTTGTGGTATATCGTGGGGAATATCCTTTTGTAAGGGTAGATGGGCTCCGTCCTGACTGTCTTTGCTTTCTTTCATTCTCTTGCAAAGTTCCGTAATCGGCTTCTCTCCCATTCCATAGATCAATAAATCGGCTCCGGAATCTATCAGAATTGATTTACGCAGGCAGTCCTGCCAGTAGTCATAATGGGTGACACGGCGCAAAGATGCCTCTATACCTCCCAGAATGACAGGTACGTCGGGATAGATTTTCTTTAAAATCTGTGTATAAACGATGCTGGGATATTCGGGACGCATGTCGTGGCGGCCGTCGGGAGTATAAGCATCCTCGCTGCGCAAACGCTTGTTGGCAGTGTATTTGTTTACCATGCTGTCCATACATCCGGCGGACACACCGAAAAAGAGGCGTGGACGTCCCAGCTTCTTAAAATCGCGCAGGTCATCACGCCAGTTGGGTTGAGGCACAATGGCCACTTTCAAACCTTGCGCCTCTAATAATCTTCCAATTACTGCCGGACCAAATGAAGGATGATCTACGTAGGCGTCACCGCTGAACAAGATTACGTCCAGTTCATTCCATCCGCGCATCTCTACTTCTTTCTTGGTTGTCGGCAACCAGTCTGTAAGTTTGTATTCTTTCAATGATAAATACTGTTTTTTTTGTTTTGCTACAGAGAACACAGAGATTGTTTATTATATCTCTTCTTCATCTTTATTTTTCTCTTTCTCCCATTGGATATAAAGCAGAATGAGTTGATGAAGTCCGAAAGCTTTCATGTTATTATGATAAATTACATCGATACAAAGGTCGAGCAGCTCTTTATTGTTTCCTTCCTCGCTGGTTATCAGTGAACGGATATTCAACTTCAGTTTCTCCAGCACCGACTCGTCCACGATACCGTTGCTGTCTATCAGATGCTGGAATAAAGCATATTTCTCAATAGTTTGCAGGTTCTCTTCTGAGATTTCCATGCTGCGTGTGCCGGAGGCATTAGTCTGTATAGTGTACATAGTCGTTTTATTTTAATGGTTTATACGGACAAAGTTAGGCGTTTTTATGAAATAACCTCTTATTTGCCCTTTTATTTTCGTTTAAAAATATCACTTGCTGCCAAAGAAGCCCAGGATGGCACTCATTACCCGTGCTCTTTCCTTCACTCCCTGAATGCTTTCAAAGGGGAAACCCAGGACAAAAGTCCGATATTTGCCTTTATAGGCGATACCGGCACTGTAACTGCCCGGATTATATACAAAAGCGGAGTAAGCAGGGGCTATCGGGGTCAGACAGTCGGGAGCGGGTACGGCGTATGTTTGCTCGTTGATAGTGCGGGGAATACTGAAACGGGTGTTGGCTCCATATATTTCTCCCGAAGTGGAATTTATCATGCTGCCTCCGAAACTATATTTTAATATGTTTTCGGTGAAGTTCAGTGCTGTGGGACTGTTCATGTTGCTTCCTATATACGAGCCGCTGAGCATCAGGTTGCCGCCTCCTTGACAATAGGTTGTGAGCAACTGTTGCAATGTGTGGGAGAAAGGACGCCTGTCGGCTCCGAATATCAGGTCTGTAATGGGGTAATCTGCCAGCCGGACAAAACCATTTTCAACGGCTTCATCACTACACGATACAAAAGAGTATCCTCCGGCTGCCTGGATGGCTTTTCCATGAATGAACGGATAATCGAAAGTATTTCCGGCTATCAACATTCCTTCCAGTTCGCTGCCGCTATATCCCAGCCCGTCTTTAGTCTCCCGTCCTATGCGGCTGCGGTCGAAGCTTTGTTGCGTTCCGCAGAAGGCGGGTGTATTTATATAAGGTATTCCCGGATCCGTATTCAAGTCAAAGCCTTGCAAGAAAGGAGATTCTACGGTAGCAGGTCCGCTTAAACGGTCGAATCCGTTGACTATCAAGATTGTTCCTTTACTTTTCTTTGCCTGATAGGCTGACAGGATTTCGGAAGGAAAACTTTCTCCGCCCTTGTTGACTGCGGTTACTTTGAAACTATATACCAGTCCCGGTTCGGCTTCGAAGGTATATTCAGTACCGCGTACTAACGTTCCATTGTCAAATCCACCATGTCCCAGACGGGTATAGACTATGTATTGTTGAGCTTTGGCAGTCGGTTCCAACGGGTCGTCTACCGCTTGCCAAGTTAGTTGGAAGGTGTTTTTCCTACTTCCGGAGTGAATGGCAAAGTTATTTACCGGTAAAGGTTGGACTACGTAATCCGTCCCATGCATGGTACTCAGGTATTTTAGTATGGATTTGTAAACAGAACGTCCTACGGTAAACTTGAAACGCGGATCGTGCCCCAATTTCAAATCGGCGAAGTTCTGGTGGGAGAGGAGTTCCAGAATCATCGAGGGAACGGCAGGCAGACGGGTTTCGCTGTAATTGCGGTTCCACAGGCTGCGGCGTTGCCACCGGATACCGAATTGGGCGGAGATATCCTGTTGCAGACCGGTCAGTACCATGTCCGCCAAGTCGCGGGAAGCATAACGGGAGATACCGGTGTTCAGTTCACCATTATTATAATCGGTGGTATAGATACCCAGCGTGCCTATTAAATCATCTTCTTTGGAAAAACCTGCATCGCTGTGCACTCCCAAGGTCATTTCAAAAGGAACGCCCAATCCCTTCTCCTTTGGATTGTACACAGAATTTCCGCTGAGATAGTTTATTATCCGGCTGCGGGCGTTTATATCATCGGTATAGTCATTCTTACCTTCGCTGGGACTGTAAACCGAATAAGGAAAACCCGACCATTGTGCGGCATAGCGTGCCCCTTCCAGATAACGGGGCAGGCCGCTGGTTTTTCCACCGCGCGATATGTTTCCCATTCCTCCGCCAAAACGAACGGCATCGGCGCATACCACTCCTTTTTGTCTGCTCTCATTACTTAGTACCACCATACCGTAATCGTTGGTTCCTTTGTCGAATTCAAAAGTGCCCAGATAAACCCAGGTTCCTCCCCCTATTTGTTGGTTGACCAGAAATTCGGTGACACCCCCTTTATGGAAAACCAGATATTTAGCGTCACTCACACTTCCGGGTAAAGTCTGATAAGTCACATAGACGGCATATTTTCCTGTTTCGGGAATACGGGGAATCCATTGTGCAAAGGCTTTTTCCGGTTTTTTCTCGGTGGAGGCAAAGCGGGCTGTACCTTCTTCAAAAGGATTTTGTCCGTCCCGGTAAACCAATCGTTTTTGAGCGAATGCTGGGGTGGGGGCGGTTTTCCATTTACCTTTCCGGCTTTTTATCTCCTGATAGATGCAACCTTGGGGATGGGTATCATTATCCACAATCACCTCATTGCGTTGCCAGTCACGTTCACGAGGGGTATAAACTATGGCTCCCGCATTTTCCAGCATGGGTATAATATAAGGTATGACGAATGATTGGGTGAACAAGTCTTCTGTGGTACAGAACAGGCGGGGACGTTGCCATTCCCAACATCCCTTGTCCTTTTTATAATATTTTCCGTGGCTTTGCCAAAGGGCGATGTGTCTGCCTTCCAGTCCTTTGCCGGCAGTAAAGGGGCGGGAAATATTTTTTACCCATGGATCACCTTTATAATCTGTCCGTTGCCATAAGCGGCTTTTGTCCTGTTTCTTCCTCAGATAGTTGGGAATCAGGTCTTCGATTGATTTGCTATCGGCATAGATGGTTATATCGTAATAATTTACAGGACCGGGTAGGCTTTGTCTAAGTAACCGGTAGATAGCTTCTGTCTTTTCGGGGGTAAACGGTTGGTAGCCGAAGCTGGGGCTGGCATATACATTCAGTCTTTTTTTGTCATGATTTACTTCATAACGGTCTAATTTACACTTACCTATGTTGGCATAAGATGTTTCGTACCGGGTGAAAAAGTCTTTTAGACGTTGTTCCACATTACCATCTAACCCTTGTGCCAAAGTGTGTGATATTCCTGCCATTACCAGCAGGAAGGACAAAAATATCTTTTTCATGTTGTTTTCTTCTTTATTTATGGTTGCGAAGTTAGGAATTTTTGTTAGTTTTGTCATTCTAACTAATCTATAATGAACCTAAATGAAACGAATTATCTTTAATTTCTGCTTCGTATGGCTGGCTGTTTCCGCTTTTGCCGGAAGTAAGGTAGTCGAAATGCGAAATTATGGTCTGGTACCGGACACACACGAGAATCTTTCAGCTAAATTGCAGAAGGCGTTACAAGACATCAAGACTCAAGTCGCTTCCGGCGATAAGGTCACCCTGCTTTTTGAATCCGGACGTTACGATTTCCATCCTGAAGGGGCGGCTGTCCGTGAGTATTATATTTCCAATCATGATCAGGACAATCCGAAAACGGTAGGTTTCCCTTTGGAGGATTGGAAGGGGCTGACGGTGGACGGACAGGGCGCCGATTTTATCTTTCATGGACGTATGCTTCCACTTTCTCTGCTTCGTTCAGAGAATTGTACTTTGCGTAATTTCAGCATAGATTTTGAGACTCCTCATATTGCTCATGTCAAGATATTGGAAAGCGGAGAGGAGGGAATTACTTTTGAACCTGCCGCATGGGTGAAATGCCGTATCAATGAGAAAGGTTTTTTCGAAGCATACGGTGAAGGCTGGTCCAGTGCTCCCCAGGGAGGGATTGCTTTTGAAGAAAAGACAAAGCGTCTGGTATACCGCACCAGTGACTTATGGTGTCCTATGGAAGGATTGAAGGAAATCTCTCCACGTGTCTACCATGCTCCTCAATGGAAAGACGCCCGGTTGAAACCGGGGACAGTGGTGGCTCTTCGTACTTATTATCGTCCTGCTCCGGGTATATTCTTGTCCAATGATAAAGACACCCGTTTGCAGAATGTGAAAGTGCATTATGCCGAAGGTATGGGACTGCTGGCCCAGTTATGTGAAAATATCACGTTGGATGAATTCAGCGTTTGTCTTCGTGGCGATAAGGATCCGCGTTACTTTACCACGCAGGCGGATGCTACCCATTTCTCCAGTTGCCGGGGGAAGATTGATTCTCGCAACGGGTTGTATGAAGGAATGATGGATGATGCGATTAATGTACATGGTACTTATTTGAAAATCAAGCAACGCCTTGATGACCATACGGTGATTGCCCGATACATGCATCCGCAAGCATACGGATTCGAATGGGGCGTGAATGGCGATGAAGTACAATTTGTACGTTCCGCCACCATGGAACTGACCGGTGGAAAGAACCGGGTGAAGGAAATCCTGCCCAATGACAAAGATACGGTGAAAGGTGCAAAAGAATATCGTATCACTTTTGCCGAGCCTTTGGATGCGGAGATTACGGATAAAGAAGGTTTCGGCATTGAAAACCTGTCCTGGTGTCCGGAAGTTTATTTTGCGGATAATGTCATTCGTAATAATCGAGCACGCGGTACGCTGTTCAGCACTCCCCTGAAAACGGTGGTAGAGCGTAACCTGTTTGATCATACATCAGGAACAGCCATATTGCTGTGCGGTGATTGTAACGGCTGGTTTGAAACGGGAGCTTGCCGGAATGTGCTGATTCGTAACAATCGTTTTATCAACGCATTGACTAATATGTTCCAGTTTACGGAAGCTGTTATCTCTATTTATCCGGAGATTCCCGATTTGGAGCATCAGAAAAAATATTTCCATGGTGGAAAAGGAGAAAAAGGAGTAGTGATTGAAGATAACTATTTTGAAACCTTTGACCGCCCTGTCCTTTTTGCAAAATCCATTGACGGATTGATCTTTAAAAACAATGTGATCCGCCAGAATACGGATTATCCGGCTTTTCATCATAACAAGTCCCGTTTCCGCTTGCTTCACACCCGGAATGTGAAGATAGAGAAGAATAATTTTGAGGATGGGGATGAGAGTATAGCAAGAGAATAGATACAAATAACACTGATTATGCGGGTGAAAATACAATCCGCATAATCAGTGTTTTCATATCTGAAGAACTACAACGGAAGGGTTATTCTACTTTTCCGATGCTGAAGTTTTCAGGATATTTGCCTTTGAAATTCTTATAATACAATTTGACTTCACGCATATCCTTGTCCAAATCACCGCTGGGATGTATTACCTTTTCGGCTGTGATGCATTTCTTCTCGTAGTCGATAGCTACCAGAATAATAGGCAGACCGGCCCCTTGCGCAATATAGTAAAACCCTTTCTTCCAATTGGGATTGGCTTTGCGTGTTCCTTCCGGAGTGATAGCCAGATGGAATTTTTGACTCGATTTGGCAATTTTAATCATCTGGTCCACCAATGAAGTCTTGCGGCTACGGTCTACGGGAATCCCTCCCATCCAGCGGAAAATAGGGCCTAGAGGCCAGAAGAACCAGTCTTTTTTCATCATAAAACCGGTTTCGCGACCTATAGCTCCCATAAACAGTTTGCCTATGAACAAATCCCAATTGGTGGTATGCGGTGCGGCACAGATAATATATTTGTCATAATCGGGAACGGATACTTTAGTCTTCCATCCCAATAGTTTGTAGTAGATAAAACCACAAATAGCTTTTTTCATTCCTTAAATCTTATGCTTTTGTAGCTTTAGCCAGTTCGTCTGCAACCACTTTTATTTCTTTGTTCAAATCCTCATTCAGTTTCTTGTAGAAACCTTTTACGTTACCCGGTTCAGTGTGACTGATGCGTATAATCAGTTTGATCACATTGTGTACAGAGTTGCAAACTACTTCACGGTTAACACCTTCCATCAAACTGACTAAAAACAAATCACTTGCTATAT
>OGNM01001115.1_pt1 | contig 12654 bp, 15 predicted proteins | sample 1573441 | NCBI WGS metagenome assembly OGNM01 (sample SAMEA2581915, study PRJEB24529) | metagenome | biome: Human gut stool | place: China | collected 2011
TCGGTTTGAACGTATCGTATGCTATATTCTGGTGATAGTCTTTCTTGAAGCTCCATCGCAGGAACCATTTGAGGAATCCCATTTGTTTACCGATGGTACTGTTTCTCATGTCTTTTTTGTCACGCAGGAAATTGATATACTCGTTCAATCCGAACTCATCGAAATATTCAAAGGTCACATCTTCCTTGAACTCCTTGAGGTGATTTTTAACGGCTGCAAACTTTTCGTATGTGGATTCAGTCCAGTTATTCTGATTGCCGCATTCTTTTACAAATTCATCGAACACCTCCCAAAAACTTATCTGTGCTTCTTCCTGCTGTTCTTCGTTGGCATTCTTCATCCGCAGGTTGAATGCATCCTTTAGTTGTTGGGTAGTTGGCATGGTTTCCTGTACCTCAAACTCCTTGAACACATTTTGAATTTCGGCATAGTATTTCAGCAGATCGGCATTGATTTCAGATGCACTTTGCTTTAATTTGTTGGTACACCCGTTCTTTACTCGCTGCTTGTCGGAATCCCATTTGGCTACATCGATGCGGTAACCCGTTGTAAACTCAATGCGCTGGCTTGCGTATATGACGCGCATACGGATGGGGACATTCTCCACAATTGGCACACCGTTCTTTTTCCGGCTTTCCAATGCAAAAATGATGTTTCGTTTGATATTCATAATTGGGTGCGTTTGAAATTCTACACCCAAATATACACCCAATATTTGGAATAGCAAAAGATATTCAGAAAGATTTAGATTTACTATGTATTCCAAATTGTGTGTGATTATCAGTAATTTGCAATTTTATGATATTTCTTGAATGTATAGGTTCGAGAGCCTCTCTCTCCGCTGAACTAACCGGACAAAACCGGACAAAGAATAGCCAAGTCCCACAAATTCAACGATTTGTGGGACTTTTTTTATCCCCTTATGTCTGCGCTACCGGACATCATTTAGCCCTTAAAAGACAAAATTAGTAACCTAACTCGTACCCCCGACAACTGAAAGTCCAAAAGGGGTACACTTAGTCCGAAATTGGCGAACTTTTGTCGCTATTTGGCGAGCCTGTATAAACTTCACTTTGAGCTAATTAACGTAGTTTTGTAACCTAAAAAAGTGAGTTTATGAAGAGTACATTTTCCGTTCTTTTCTTTGTGAAAAAGGACAAGCAAAAAATCAATGGCAGTTACCCTATTTTTGTCCGCATCACGATTGATGGTGTGGCAAGCCGTTTTAATTCCAAACTGGACGTTCAACCCAAACTTTGGGACGGTAAGGCAGGTAAAGCCGCCGGACGTTCTGCGGAAGCTACCCGTATCAACCGATTGCTGGATGATATAAACGCATCCCTTAATACCATCTATCACGAACTGCAAAGGCGTGACAATTATGTTACCGCCGAAAAGGTGAAGAATGAATTTTTAGGGCATAGCGAAAACCACGATACCATCCTTAACCTTTTCCAAAAGCACAATGACGATGTGAAACAGTTGGTCGGCATATCCAAAACGATTGCCACTTATCGCAAATATGAAGTGACCCGCCGCCATCTTGCCGAGTTCATCCAAAGCAAATATAATATATCGGATATTTCTATAAAGGAAATAACCCCGATGTTCATTACTGACTTCGAGTTATATTTGCGTACCACCTGTAAATGTGGTTATAATACGACTGCCAAGTTCATGCAGTTCTTCAAGCGCATTATCCTGATAGCCCGTAATAACGGCATCCTGATAGGCGACCCATTCGCCAACTATAAAATACGTTTGGAAAAAGTGGATAGGGGGTATTTGACAGAAGATGAAATAAAGATAATCCTCAAAAAGAAAATGGTTTCCGAGCGATTGGAACAGGTGCGTGATGTTTTTATCTTTTCCTGTTTCAGTGGTTTGGCTTATGTGGATGTTGCAAACTTAAAGGAAGATAATATCCGCAAGTCCTTTGACGGTAATTTGTGGATAATAACCAAACGCCAAAAAACAAATACAGATGTGAATGTTCCTTTGCTGGATATTCCTAAAATGATATTGGAAAAGTACAAAGGTAAATTGCCGAACGGAAAGGTACTTCCTATTATCAGCAATCAGAAACTTAATGCGTATTTGAAAGAAATAGCGGATGTATGCGGAATTAAAAAGAACTTGACATTTCACCTTGCAAGACATACATTTGCCACGACAACCACGCTTGCCAAAGGTGTACCCATTGAAACAGTCAGCAAGATGTTGGGACACACCAATATAGAAACGACACAGATATACGCCCGAATTACCAATAACAAAATCAGTAACGATATGCAAGGGCTTGACAAGAAGTTTGTCGGCATTGAAAAAATCTACAAAGAAGTATCAATGAAATAGTTGTATAGGGGGATTTATCGCAATTAGTGATAAGTCCCTTTATGCTTTTAATTATTCACCATTAAATAGTAACATTATGGACTTACAAATCATTCAGAGCAAGATTTATGAAATCAGAGGTTGCCGGGTCATGCTCGATAGTGACCTTGCGGCACTTTATCAGGTGGAAACAAAAGTCTTGAAACAGGCTGTCAAACGTAATATTGAACGTTTCCCAAGTGATTTTATGTTTGAACTGACAAAGGAAGAAGTAGAATGTTTAAGGTCACAAATTGTGACCTTAAAGAATAACCCCGATGAAACGGAAGAAGAAACCAGTTCAAAACGTGGCAAACATACTAAATATTTGCCCTATGTTTTCACGCAGGAGGGGGTAGCCGCCCTGTCCGGTGTGTTACGCAGCCCTATTGCCATACAGGTGAATATTTCCATCATGCGGGCATTTGTAGCCTTACGTCAAATGATAACAGGTTATCAGGAATTACTAAAGCGTATTGAAGAACTGGAAGAAAGCACGGATGCACAATTCAGCGAGGTGTACCAAGCATTGACCCAGTTATTAAGCAAACCCGAACCGAAGCCACGCAAACCGATAGGATATAGAACCTATGATGAATAACGGTTTAAGGTATTCGGTTGTCTAAGGGGTGTCACCAGTGATACCCCTTTTCAGTTCCCTAAAGTAATGTATCTCAATCACAAATTTTAGCAAAGTTACAGCCCGGTGGGGACAAATACCAAATCCGAGCCGTTCCGGTTTTCTAAAAAATCTCCACACCTACGGGTCGTATTTTTTGAAAAGATATGGTTGAAGTCCCCGCCAAACTGTGGGTGTCCGGCAAAATTTCTTATTGTTTAATTTAAAATTCAAGTGTTATGAAAACAACAGAATTTACCATGCCGGAAATCACTATCTCTTATAAAGACAATGTAAAAGCATCCGAAAGGGTGAAAATACTCTCATCCGAAACGTCCTACTCTTACCTGAAACCGTTCTATGCGGAATGTATGGAACACCACGAAGAAAGTTATGTAATGTTCCTCAATCGGGCAAATAAGGCTTTAGGCGTTTCCCTTATCTCTAAAGGCGGCATGGCTGAAACTGTAATGGACGTGAAAATCATCCTGCAAACCGCCTTAAAAGTCCACGCTTCGGGGATTATCCTCTCACATAACCACCCATCGGGCAACCTACGTCCGAGCGAACCGGACAAGCAAATCACCTCAAAAATAAAAGAAGCCTGCAAGGTCTTGGATTTACACCTGTTAGACCATATCATCCTGACAGAAGAAAGCTATTACAGTTTTGCAGACGAGGGGCTTTTATAAGCCCTTTTTTTACTCTCTCATTACGCAATACAAAAAGCCTGATGGCTTTTACTTCTATCCTCTCAAACAAGAGAAAAATTTTCCCTAAAACTGATTGGAACATTGTCAAAGGTATATCCGTGCCTGTTACTGTTCAAATTATTTTTTAGAAATCTCCACACCTCCGGGTAGTATTTCATAAATAATAATTTGCCCTGTACCATTCCCGAACCTTTGAAAAGACAATGTTCCCATTCAGTTAAAGGGAAAATTTATGTGGTGGGCGACAAGCGATGTAAACGATTAAAATTCAAAAGTCATGGAAGCAGTAATATTATCAGAAGCAAGAGTTTATGTAGGTACTTACAACAAGTATAACAATGGTTCACTTTTCGGCAAGTGGTTAGACCTTTCCGACTATTCGGGCAAGGACGAGTTTTTGGAAGCGTGCCGGGAACTCCACGAGGACGAGCAAGACCCGGAATTTATGTTTCAGGACATCGAGAACATACCCGAAGCCCTGATTTCTGAAAGCTGGCTTTCCGATAAGTTCTTTGAGCTACGGGATGCCATCGAAAAACTAAGCGAAACCGAGCAGGAAGCGTTTTTCGTATGGTGCGACCATCACAACAGCGATATAAGCGAAGCAGATGCGGACGACCTTGTTTCTTCCTTTGAGAACGAATATCAGGGAGAATATAAAGACGAGGAAGATTTCGCTTTTGAAATAGTAGGAGAATGTTACGAGTTGCCGGATTTTGCAAGACGTTATTTTGATTATTCGGCTTTTGCCCGTGACCTGTTTATGACTGATTACTGGATGGATAACGGTTTTGTCTTTTGTTGTGCCTGATTACTAACCGGGTGGAGCAATCCACCCATAACACACCAAGACAATGAAAGTATATAATAAGATAACGACTTTTTTACGATGGTTTATACTTGCTTTTATCATCTATCAGGCAGCCACCAGCACCGCCGGAATGTGGATAGCCCTAATCATAGGCTTTTTTATTATCCGGTTCGTTCTCCGGCTGTTTATCTCTGCCGTTTACCTGTTTTGCATGGCAATTATTTTCATTGTGCTGCTTTCACTTCTGATTATCTGATAACTCATTATAAATTATACCAATATGAAAACTTTAAACAAAAACGGGGTGAGCATTACCCAAACACCGGGAGAAGAAAAATATGTAAAATGCTGTTCATACACTAACCCTACTGTAAATTTGCTGTAAGGAGAGAGTGGAAACTATTTGTGAAAAATGAAATCGTAATATTAATTACAATTTATTAGCAACTGAAGCATTTAAGTCTTCACGTTTCAATCTGCCAGTAGCTATAGCGGTATTTAATATTTTTTTTAAATCACTAATTGTGTACCTTTTGATTTTTTTTTGTCTCAGTTTTTCAATAATATGTTCAGCGACAAGACCTATAGTATAGTAATTTAAATCAATTAAATCAAAATGTGTATTTTCTAAATCTTTCACAGGAGTCTGCCCTTTAGTTTGCTTGGATTTAATTTCGGCTTGGAGTCTATCACTTTCAAGCATTACAACATCAATGCTTTCTAGATGTTGAAAACCAGAGGCTAAAGCTAGTACCGCTTCATCTAAATTTTGTTCATTATCTATTTCCCATACAGAAAGAGTGTTACCACAGGATTTTAGACAAATGGTAATAGCATCGGATGCAACTTTAAAAACATTCTTTTCGTCCTCTTGGGGCCATTTACTTCTATTTATTTTTCTAACTAACAATCCCATATTTTACTTCTATGTCCTTAATTACAGAATCTAAGTAATCTTTTAGCCAGCCTTGATGTATGTCTAAATTTTTTAAAACTTCTAAACTTTCAATTGAAGCCCAACTTTCAAAAGCCCTAATAGCGCATTCTTGTACTTCAGTATCCTTATGAATAAGTGCAGCTGTTGCCATTGTTTGACCTTGTGGGTTAATATCTTCAGGGTTGAATCTTGCTATAAGCCTTAATATGCCTATCATTATGTCTGATTTTCCGTAATTACGATTATATATATTATTTAGCCATTCTTTGGTTACAATTTTGTTCTTGCTCATTAAATCTCTCACCAAAATATCTGCTTGATTATCATATCCATATTCAAAATGCTCTCCTAAGATGAATGAAATTAAACGAGCAGAAAAATCTTTTTCAAAAATATTTAACCGTGATTTATTAATTTCATTTTCATCAGAAGTCGATGAAATGAATGAAATAACAGAAGAATCATTAACAGGTATAATATTGTTGTAATTCTCTTCTGATTGTATTTTATCTGCTATTAAAATATTATATTCTTTCTTTGAAAGAATTATTGTTCCCGTATCAGTCTTGTGTGTCTGAAAATTCATAATAATATTACTCTAAGAATTTCAAAATGTCAGATTTTAAAGATTCGTGCCAAGCTGGAACAGATTCAAAAAAAGATTTAATTTCATCAAAACTAAATCTATCTTCATTTTTCGCGGGAATAGAATTAATATCAAAAGATAAATCAATCCTATCAATTAATGAAATTGTACTTCCATCTCTGACTTCTCCGTTTATTCGATTAATAGATGTAACAAAATTGAAAGTTTCGGGATTTTCAGTTCCTATATTTTTGACTATATGGGAAACTGTGCGCCAATTCCATTCAAATGGAACATTATCTTTATATAGTTGAGGACTATAGAATAACTTTTTATATGAATTATTTAATTCATCTATAGACATTTCATTTAAAAGAAATCGTGAAACGAAAGCTAATCTATTTGCTTTACGTGGAAATCTTTTAATAATTCTACAAAAAAAATCAGTAGCTTCCTTACAAAAATCGGCTTCAGTCCCTAAGTTTGTACCTTTTAAATCTGTAGGATTCTTTTCTACATCAATTCTTGTAGTAGCGATGTTAATTCTCCATTCATTATTAGAAGATTGCAGGCTAAATCTATTTTGTGGTTGAGGTGTAAGATTATTTATTTCCTGAAAAATATTTGGTATAAATCCTTTATCAGAAAAATCGCCCATCATATCCGAAATATTTTTTGGAGTTGCACCCATATCCAAAGCATTTAAAAATATAGAAGCTTGGTATTTTAATCTATAGTCTATCATATACATATTTTTTAAGTCAAATTACTGATACTGCTGCAAATATAACAAGGAAAAGTCTGAATAAAAAGCGATATTCAGACTTTTTCATATAAAACTTTTAGTTTACTTCTTCTTCATGATTGCTGTTGAAACTGAATGTAAGTTGTTCCAATTGCCCGAAGCTATCCTGAAAATACACATCTACCGTTTGTTGGTCGGCTGATGCAGAGGTATAGTAAAGCCGGAATGTTTCACCCGGAAGCGGGTACAGGTCATTCGGCAGTAAGACCGTACCATCCGACATTTTTAAACTTCCTGCCCCGTTCGGTTGGAAATAGCGGATGAAATACACTGTTTCCTCATAGTGTCCATCCCGGTGAAGCTGACACCTGATTTCTGCCGTTTCACCGACTTTTAATTTCTTCGGTACTGGCATCGTTTCGATACGGAACGGGTAAGACTGCTGTATATCCACGTTGTCATTACAGGCACTTACTACTAACAAGGTGGCCACCATGTAGCACCCTGTTAGTATCTTATAAATTACATTTCTCATATACATTATATATAATAGGTTAGTTTATCACATTATTATCTTTAGACCGATACCGAACTGTGTGTGGAACTTTCCGACTGAAGAACCGAACAGGCATCTTTCCCGTGCGTTAATCAGGAACACCACCCGGTCGGTAATGTAACTTTCCAGTTCCAGCGTCAGCGCACCGCCATAGACAAAACCGTCCTTATCGGTCAGGGTCGAACCATCGGGTAGCAGCTTGTCACCCCAGTTGCTTGTTTCATACCCGGCAAGGGCAGACAAGCCCAGCGAAAGGAAAAAGGTTTTCTTCCGGTCTGAAAGAAAGTTCAGGTAGTAACCGCCCTCACCTGTAAACTGGCTGACTGGTATCTGTAAATCCTTATAGGGGTAATGCTTTTCGAGGTATTCCCCGCCGATAATCCACCTGTTCCCGTTTTTGGTATAGGTACTCATGGCAGCCCCGAAATAATAGGCAAAATCGCTTTTACTGTTCCAGTGAACACCGTCCGCCATGCCGCCCGTAACCTGCAAGCCTTTCATTCCCGGCAGACATCTTTGTGCGTGTGCCTGGTTGAAAGTCAGGCACAGCACAAAAAGGGATATAATACAGCATATCCTTTTCATGTTCATTTGATTTTAAGTTCGTTAATCACTTTGGCTGCCACGACATCCGAGTTCTCCACCCGGATAGTTTGGTGTCTGCCCCCGTTCTTTTCCACCAGTTCGATAACTAATATCTTATCGTCAGGGATAGTGAACTGTGGAACGGTGTACACGGTACGGACGGTACTTTTACCACCGATAACCAGTATCTCGTTATAGCTCCGCACCGGGTCAATGACGGTTTCCTGAATAGCCGTTCTTTTGGCTACCTTTTTATCCACAATTTTGAAACGGATGAAATCGGTATCAAACGGCACGTTTGAACTGTTCCTTACCTGTGTGTGAAAGTAGAAAAGCCCGTTATGCGAATAAATGCCTTTCACCAAGAACTGCACCCCGAAACGCTTGCATCCCAAATGCTTTATTTCCCGGTCATTGTTCTTGTAGATGGACTGCATAATCAGCTTTACCAAAAGCGGGCTTTCGCTGCCCAGTTCACGGAAATAGATGTTCATCCGGGTATGGCTGAAATCCGTTGTGTCCTCATTCTCCAAGAAATCTTTCATTTCGATATTCAGCATTTCCGGTTCATGTGCGTACTTTGCATTAAAGGAATAAAAGCTGCCATCCTCACAGATAACGGAAAAATTGGTTTCACAGGGAAAGCCCTCTGTTGTGGCTTTCACACGAACAACATTTTCCGCCCCGTCCGCTTTTCCGGCAATAATGTAGTTACTGCCTAAATCCACGTACTTAACGGCAGACGGGAAAATAAGGTGTACCGTTTTGGCGAATGTTACCTGTACGCCGTAAGGTGTCACCATTTGACGATAAAGCAGTTTCTTTGTAATGCCTTGATACAAATCGTTACTTTGTGCTTTCACGGAAACCACGCCCAGGATAAGAGCGAATAAAATCATTAACTTTTTCATTTTGGATTGAAATTTTTATGGTTGATAAATAGATTATTGTTGTTTGGCGTAAAGCATCACCTGATAGTTCGCTTTCAGGTGTACTTTTACCGTTCTGAACTTCTTGGCAAGGTATTGCGAACCGCCCTGCATCAAGCCCCTTGTAATATCCATTGCGACCTGTTGCCCGGCACTTTGCGCAAAGGAAATGCTCGTACCCAGTCCCGCACCGATGTTCGCCATCGCTTCTTTGGCTGCTTCCTGTTCCAGTGACGAGGGAACGGAAAGCCCCTTTTGCCCGTCACTGTCGTACACGGCAAGTTCCACCGGAATGATGTTACCCGCGTATTCAAGCGAGGAAACCAGTATATCGAGCCGTTCCCCCTGTACTTTGGCACTTCCCGATACAAGGCTGTTTTTCGGGACAATCACATTGCCCGCCTGCAACGGTTCTAACAGCCGGAGTTTAACGGTCTGTCCGTCCGTAAGTGTTTGGTCGTTATGAATACACGCCCGGATAGTGTTTTTTCCCATCGAATAACTGCTACCGACCGCCGTATTAAACCCGTAATTGCGTGGCTTGCTGTATTCGGCGATAAATTCGGCGTTGCTCATGGGCTGCTGCAATCCTGAAACCGTCCTGTCCGATACCGCTTTTACGGGTGTGGCATTTCCTTTTTCCTGAATGGGTGCGGTAGGTATCACTTGTGCTACTTGTTCCTGCTGTCCGCCGTTCATATACTTTGCTGCCAGTTCGTAGGACTTTTCCATAAGAGCCACCTGCTCGTCCATGCTGCCCGCCCCGTTTTCTTTAGCATCCAGCCGGGCAGTAAGTTCTTCCACTTGACGTTTCAGTTCCTCTTTTTCCTTGTCCTCTTTCGGCGTTTCATAGAAACTGCCTAACTGACGGTTCATGTCCCGGTAAGCCGCCGCCGAAGACTGGATAGAAGAACGGCTATTGTTCGGCGCACCCGCCCCGAAGTCAATCACGGCGTTTTTTGGCTTTTTTGCCGGAGCATCATCTATCAGGGTCAAATCTTCCCCGTTCCCGTTTTCCTCTCCGAGCGAAAAGGCAAAATCCTGTAAGGAGCGCATCTTGTCCGCCTGTTTGTTTTCCATCTGTTCCTGTTCGTAGGCTGTCTTTTTATCGCTGATTATCCCGTCCCCTTTGGGTTGCGGAATATCGGCGTTAAATCCGCCCACGTTTTCCACCTTTGCTTCGTCCTTATCGGACGGTGCAAAAATCAGGTACATAGACCCTAAGAAAACCAGTCCCATAAGTGGGTAAACCAGCATCTTCTTTCGTTGCTGTATCTGCTGCGGGGTAAGTTCCTTTTCCTCTTTTTCTTCTTTCTTCCTGTCCGTTTCCGGTGCGGGAACTTCATTCTTCACTTCTTTTTCTTCCATTGTCTGACTGATTAAAAATGTTCGTACTGTCTTTACTTTGAAGTTGTAGCTGCCTGATATGCTCTATCCGTATGGTTTCGCCGTCCTTTCTGCCTATCCGGTAAATGGATGATATCGTAAAGTAGATGGATAGCCCGCCGAAGAACAGAAGCATAAGCAGGATTACCGCCAGCCTTATTTCCGGTGTCATGCGCCCGCACAGGTAGCGGAGTTTTTCATCCGCCCAGTCCTGCACATGGGTAATCGCTTGATTCACCGGAGAGAGAATTTTCCGTATCATGGCTTACCGCTTTATGGTGTTCAAGTCCTTGTTTTCCGTTATCTCGAAACTTTCCATCATAAAGCCGTGCGGGTTATTGTCCGAGCGCACAGCGTTCAATAACCGGCAACGGGTGACAAGGCTTCTTTCCGTCACGCTGCTTTCACGGATAATCATTTGGCGGGCATAAGTCGCCACCGCATAGGGGTACACATCGAAATTGCATGAAACACTGTCTATCCGTATGGTCTGGCTGATGTTACCGGAGATTATACGGTTGTAATATCCCTTTTCCGAGAGGTCACGGTAATAATTGAATGCGCTCTTGTCGGCGAGGAACAGCGACCGTTTGATATTGCTTTCGATAGCGTTCTTATCCGGTGACAATGTGAAAAACAGTTCGTGAAAACGCTTCACGTGTTCCCTTGCTTCGACCGGACGGTTTTGTGTCAAATCTTGCGAAAGCGCAAGCATCAACGATTTGCCACCGTCCAGCACATAAATCTTCTGCCGTTGCGCTTCGGCAAACGTGTAGGAGTTCCAAACGGCATACCCCGTTATCAGGGTACACATAACGACAAACACGATACCGAAAAGACGTATCTGTTTGAAACTGGTTTCAATGTTCTTTAAACTTTTAAATTCCATCTTGATTTTTAATTATTGGTTACCTTTGATTAGTTTACCGCCGACCCTGCCGCCAGCGTTCCCGGTGGCTGCTCCGGCTACCGCACCAACTCCGCTACCTGTTTTGTTAGCCGCACTGTTTATATTCCGGCTCATGTTACCCATTCCGCCCGCCTGAATAATCCAGTTCGATACGGTGGGAATGGTGAAGTAACCGATGATACCGATTATCATAAAAATGATGTACACACTGTTACTTCCGTCCGGTATGAAATTGGGGTCTGATAGTTCCTGAATATCCTTTTGGAGCATAAGCACCTGTATTCGGGCAAGAATGGAATTGAACAGGTCTGAAACAGGCAGCCACAGGTAAACGGAAATGTACCTTGTTATCCATTGGGTCAGTGTCGCCTGAAAGCCATCGTACACGCTGATGGCAAAGGCTATCGGACCCAATATCGCCAGTACGATAAGGAAAAATGTACGGATAGTGTCTATCACAAGGGAAGCCGCCTGAAAGAGCAGTTCCAAAAGTTCCCTGAACCAGTCCCGGACGGATTGCTTGATATTGTGGGCTGCCCTATCCATGTACATACCGCCCATTGTGGCAATATCTTTGGCAGACCATCCCAATTCGTCAATCTGTTTATCAAACGCTTCATCCGAAACAAGGTAAGCCGTTTCCGGGTTGCGCACCATCGCTTCATATTCCAGTTTGTCCTTTTGTTCCCGGTAGGCGTTCATATCGAAAGTTTGCGTTTCGAGCATATTGTTACACCCCTTGACTACTGGCGACATCACGCTGTTAATTGTACCCAATACAAAAGTCGGGAAGAACATAATACAGAAGCCAATCACAAAGGGACGCAGAAGCGGGTAAACGTCTATCGGTTCGGCACTGGCGAGCGACTGCCATACTTTGGCAGCCACATAAAACAAAGCCCCCAGCCCCGCTATTCCTTTGGCTACCCCCGCCATGTTCCCGCATAACGGCATCATATCCGTGTATAAACTACGGAGTATCTGATGCAGGTTATCAAATTCGATTGCTAATAACATACTACTTATTTTTAGAAGTTACCAGTAACGTTCATCCGCCGAGCCGTAAAGAGCCATTACCCGGTCGGTGTCCTTTTTCTTTTTCGCCCGCAGGTAGGAAACGGAAATGTTTTTCCGGGTATAGTAGCTCACCAAATCCCGGTAGTTCCTGATAGAGTTATACGTCCGGTCGATAACGTCCATCCGTTCCTTGTCCGACATGGAAAGCCCGTTGATGTTCACCACGCTTTTCATTTCTTCCAGCACATCGGAACTTTCCTGCAACAGTTGGGTATAGCCGTAGGCGATGGCTGAAAGTTCATCCGGCGTATAGTTTTCATCCGAAAGCATCTTCTGAAAACTGTTCACGTAGATGTCGGAAATCTCCCCGATAAGCAGGATGGACTTCTGCACCTTGCGGGCATCTTTCACAAGGTTATGCACTGATTTTAAGGGTAGGCTAAGCATCCAACGCCCTGCCGTATTACTACGGTGGGTTTTCGGAAGC
>OGNM01001116.1_pt1 | contig 12625 bp, 9 predicted proteins | sample 1573441 | NCBI WGS metagenome assembly OGNM01 (sample SAMEA2581915, study PRJEB24529) | metagenome | biome: Human gut stool | place: China | collected 2011
CCAAACCTGCTTTTCCCGCCGCTGAGGCAGAAGCGGCTCCCATATTGGTGTATGTCGTGTTGGTATCCGTCCACGGAACATTCACATACATCTTACCATTTCCGTCAAGAGCTACCGGGTAATTCTTTCCGTTAGCTGAATACCCGATCTTAACAAGACCCAGATTATCGCTTGTAGCTTGGGTATAAGTCGTGTTACTGTCAGTCCAAGGGACATTGACGTACATCTTGCCATTAGCCAATAGCACAGCGTAGTTCTTTCCATTAGAAGCATAGCCGATCTTAACCAATCCTAAGGTGTCGGCCGTGGCTTCATTATACGTTGTGTTATTATCCGTCCACGGAACGTTAACGTAAGCGTTGCCGGACGAATCCAGTTGCACCTTATAGTTCTTCCCGGAAGTCGTATATCCTACCTTAATACCGCCAAGAACGGTAGCGGAGGACGTGGAAGGGGTGAAGGTACTTGGTTTGCCCGTAACCCCGGACCAAGGCACGGAGGAAGCCTGACTGGCCGTGTAAGGCTCATACCCATCCTCACTGCTTAATTTAGACTCGTCTTTTATCAGATACATCTTACCTGTAGACGTGACCTTTACCGTATCACCGCTTTGAGCCGTAGCGGTGGTAAGGGCGAATCTAGCCGTATCATCAGCTACCACGACCAATCTCTCCAAAGCCGCCTTAGGTAACCTATCTATGCTGATGGTTCCGGACGCGATCTTAGAGGCGTCAAAATTAGCCAATGTCGTGGAGATAGTTACGTTGCTTCCGAAGTCCGATGAGACACTACCGGTAACAGCCCCGGACAGCGCTATGGTCCTAGCCGCCTGTAGTTTCGTGGCGGTAGGGGCATTATCCGTCTTAAGAGCATATTTGGTAAGATCAATATCATTAGCCTTATCCAAAAGCTGCTCTATCTGCTCGCCATTGTATTTACCTTGAAAATCTGCCATATTACAATTATTTTTTTTCAAATATAGATATATGTATCAACCCAAAGAAATCGAGGGGGGGGGTAGATGCGGGCAGGGGTTAGAAGCTGCCGTCCCCATGCAGGAATCCGCTACCCATGTCTTAAACTTCCTCTCTATAACAAACATCTCTGGGTCTTTTAAGACATGGAAGATACTTCCGACAGGGAAATACTTATCAGTCCTCAATATAACACGATGATGTTTCTCGTCATATTCAGGATCGCCTACGATACGTGCCTTATAAAATTGGAAATCATTTAACGTCTGATCCACTGGCTCTATCCAATAATACCCCTTACCCATTGCAGTTTGTATTTAATTATCTATATTTGCGGTGTAGTAACTCATAATGTTTTAAGTGATTTTCAACCAAAGGGGAAGGGTGTCCGTGAGGATGCCTTTTTTCATTCCCGCCCACCCTTCCTATGAACAAAAGATCTACCTCGAACAAATGTAATCATAATAAAGCTACGGTCAAAAAGAAACCCTATCGGTATTCTATTGCCGACAGGGTTCTCCAACGTTGTATCAAACTAAATCATATCACTCCATTTGATTGTGTCACCGACGAAGCACCGCACCGCCAGATACCTTACGAACGCCGTCCCTTCCGGGGCGTCAGGGTCTTCCAGATAAGCCAAGACAGCCTTGACTATTTTCTGGTCGCAATCCAATACCTTAGGAAAGTAATCGCTATAGAACATAGCGAACAGATATTGGATATCTCCCCAAGTGGCGTTATCAGGTTTCTTAGCCCCGCATTTATCGAACATCTGCTTAGCGTCCTCCATCGTCCATCTTCTCTTGGATCCGTCGGCGTTAAGCATCTTGTCAGCGGCTTCCCTAGCCAGCTCCTTGGAAAAGTGATATCCATGGGTGTCTATATACCGCTTATAATCCGGGTCATCGGCGTCTGCTCCTCAGTAGTAACGACTCCTGCGTCCCCTGCGCATATACGGTTCAGTACCTTCGTACTCGTCACGGATGCCGCGCTCACCGACCCATCCCCTGCGATACATCTCGTCCTCGCGTTCATGGAGTCTCTCACGCTTCTCAAGCTCACGCTCGTCACGTTCCAGTTCCCTCTCACGTCTTTCAAGATCACGCTCACGGCGTTCTAGCTCATCCATCCTACCGTCATGCTCCTTGCCATAATGGTCATATATTCCACCACCATAACCCATGTAAGTCCCATCCGAACGTCTGCTACGTCCACGGCCGCCTCTACGATCGTAGATCTCATCATCGTAGTCCTCATCGTGGCCGCCGCCTAAATCTATAACTCTCATCTTAACCTAATTTTTTAATTAACAACTCTTTTAGCTCATCGAAAGAGGATCCCATCCTATCGACTTTCTCCTCAAGATTCTTGATCTTCCGGTCTTGATCCTTAGTCTGCTTAAAAGCCGGATTGATTTCCTCAAGGATCGAATCACAAGCCTCTAGTGTCCTCCTATGCTTATCGATACTATCGAGAATATCGGAGCTGGTTCTCTTAGCGGCGTTAAGCTGGTTCATGATCGGATCGACCGAGCAGGCCAAAGTTATGTTATTGGACATAGCGACATCCCTGCTCTCCGGTACGACATAGGTCATGGAAGACCCGTTTATCTCCACGGTAAGGTCTATCACCCTATCCTGTAGTTGCTGATATTGCCCCATCTGACCCATCTGGGGTTGCTGGAACCTAGGCTCGGATACGTTAACCACATTCCCCATCCTGAACACCGGAACATCGGACGTATCCAGCGTATATACTTGAAATCCTTTCTTTAAGTCTCTAAACATATCTCGATTTTTAAGCGGGAGGGAATCCCCTCCCATTAGACATCCAATCTAACCTATTCCTCATCAACAGTCGTCTCCGACGCTGATGCGGCGGTTGTAGGCACACAGCAATCCATAAGCCTCAATACACCCCTTACCTTGTTGAAATAAACAAGGCGTTCGGTGTTGTTAACCATAGCCGCTCCGGTCACAGCCACGTTGATCGGATTCACCACAGCCACGCCGGTTACCGGGCAGCATGTGTCATCACCTACCGTGGATACGGTGCTGTTCGCTGGGACAGCTATCTGTACTGGCAATGTCTCGCCTGTTGTCGGAACCACCTGCCGGATTTTCAGCAGCAGAAGGCCCTCGCATGGCAAGGACAGCCATATCCTTGGGTTGATGCCGAAGACGGTGTTGGTAGTAGTCACTACCACGTTCTTCGTAACCAACTCATAAAAAGCCCCTATTTGAAAAACAAAAGCCATAATAGCCTCCTTCCTTTATAGAGTTAAATAGCGGCGTTTCCGTTGTTGCAGCATCCATTGTTGCACCCACATCCGCAATTACCTCCATAAAATGCCTGACCCCATCCATAAGTCTGGTAAGGAGAGCATGAAGGATAAGCCGGCACAGGGGTAGGTCTCAACTGGTTGATCAAATTCTGTGTCTGTTGCTGAGTCAACGCGGAGGCTTGGTAAGCCGACCTTTCATCACGCAACTGATTGATCGTATTCTGCATCTCACGCATTTCCAATTGACAGAATTTATCATTAATCAAGGTTGTTTGAGCATCAATCTTAGCGCTCAAGATATTGAACCGACTCGTGGCTTGCTCACGATTGTTCGTCAATCCTTGATTAATAGTGTTTTGTAACGTGTTAGTCTGATTCAATGTCTCAAGACGATTCTCATAACCTTGATTGTTGATCATCTGCTGAGTCTGGCAAGTGCTTTGGTTGATCAAAGAACTCAAATTGCAGCAGCAAGAGCTAATTTGATTACCGATCTCACAACCTTGTTGCTGTACGGCGTTAATAACAGCCTGAGAGGTCATACCTACCTGACCAGCTACCTTATCGATAGCGCCTTGTACGTTACAGATAGCGCTTTGCAATTGAGTGGTAGTACAGTTCAAGGCGTTAGCGATCTGATCGATAGCGCTTCTGTTACCTTGGATAGCCTGCATCAGTAACTCACGACCATAGTCGTTATTCAATTGAGCTGGAAGACCATTAGCGCAACACTCATTACCATTGCCAAAACCATTGCCAAAGCCACGGCCACCCCATAACCAGAACAGGACGATGATCCACAACCACCAACCGTTAGCCCCGCCGAAACCGTCTTGGTTGTTACGACCGTTCATCAAAGCCGCTACCAAGTTCGGATCCATCTTATTTCCGCCTATCAAATTGGCGAACATACCCGGAATCATAGATAATAAACCGTTAGTGGCGCTTCCACTACCGGAACCCATACCGTCTAACAAAACGATTTTGTCTCCACTTGTACCCATGTCTATTTATTTTTGAATTAATAATAACCCCACCTGATGGCGGGCGTTACAAAGTTCAAAAATTAACAGCCCTAAGATCGTGATATGTGTCATCATCAAAGTACTTAATGTCTTGTAAATGGGATTAATAAGAACCGATACAAGACAAAAAATCCGGAACGTATCACTACGACCCGGATTCATGCAAATCCATAAATTCAATGTTTCAATGCTCGAAAGAAAACGTCTCACGACGTCAAAGAGAGATTAACTACACGAAAAATCTCGCATCAACTTATTTGTATTAGCAGTGTATTCATTAACTATCTTACTGGATGAGGGATCATCCTCTATCCTTGACAGGCGGTTATCGTCACTCCTTACCGTAACGTCACCCATCCTTCGTACCATGTTTTCTTGATATGATGATGGATCGGAGTATATAAGATCATCAACGAACCTGTATATCGCACCATCAACCGTCTCACCTACCTTCTCATATAAACCGGATTGGAATGACACGAAATCATCATACCTCCCACGAGCCAAGAACGAACCGTCCGGTCTCGCCTCGACGCCGCCGTTGACCTCCCGGAGCAGGCCCGGATTCCTTTGGTACAGATACCTGTAAAACCCGGCATCCATCATCCTGTCCTGACTATCCAGATAGAAAAGGTTTCTCATGCTACTGTCACCGGACTCGATAGCCACGTCAAACAGAAGATCCCTTACCTGACCTTCCGGCAACGACATCTCCATGCTTTTTAACGTACCTCTGTCATGGTGGTTCAAAGATACGTTATAAAATCCATTAAAATCAAGGAAACGTAAGACATTATTATATAAATCCGATTTTTTTAACCTTTCCTTGATCTGGATCTTCCTCAACGATGTACAGGATTTGATAAAATCCCGATCCTTTCCCTGCCTAGCCTCGTATCTCCTGAACTCCCGATCAATATCGACATCATCCATCTTAGGGGTTACGGGATGCTGGTATATCAATCTGGTAAGGATCATGTTCTCTGTATTCGAGGATGAGATGTTGGACATAACTAGCTTCTTTATGTTATCCTTGACCACGCCAATATCGGAACGGGAAGCCCCGGCGGGAACCACGCCAGCCGGCAAGTACGAGGGCCGCTCTATCCCGATATCGGCCAACATCTCATAGGCCTGATCGGTGTCGGTTATCGGAGCCGTGTTATGGTACGTATTCCTACCCATATACAACATGCTCCTATCATACATATCGGAAGGGGATGTATTCCCGGACCTTACATACACCATCCTATCCCCAGTAGAATAAGTATCCTGAACCTCGTATATCGGATTCCCTTTCCCTGTTATCCTATCAAGATCGGAGATAAAGCTATCGTATACCGAATTGCCGGCCTGTATGGAAGACAACATGACGTCCAGCGACGCCATAAGATCACGGATATCCTCCGGTCTGGATATAATCATCTCATCGCTGATCGCCTCGCTTATATCCACGCCCATGTCGGCAAGATCCATGGCTATGTCATGCAGACGTCCGGCAACGTCCTTGATGTCCTTAAAATCATCCATATCGATTATCTCCCCAACCCTATCCCTTAGACCCTTCATATCCTTAGGCATACTGATATACGGTGTGGTACTATTGAAGTACGAGTCGGTAATCGTATTTCCGTCCTGACTCCGAACCTCCATACGGGTCATATTACGATACGTGTCATACATCCGATCTGCGTAATCCTGATCCTCCTGATACCGGAGTGCCAAGGAAGGGTATGGGATGGAGGCGAAAGCCTGATCGAACTCCCGGCGGTCGCTGATACCGCCTACCGCCCTCATGATCGTATCCCTTACCTCTATTGGATTCAAGCCCCTTCTCTTTCCTAACGAGTCATATGTATCCTCATATATCATATAATCATCACCAAGGCCTGACTCGGAGGACAGGAAATACATATCCTTCTCATTAAGATTCCCCTCAGACATAAAATCGACAATCCTCCTCATCATATCCCTTACCCGCTCATACTCCGATCGGTTAGTCATGATATTATCAATCTCATCAGCGTCATACATCCCGGATCGTTCAAGATTATATCTGTTGATGAATATATCACCGCCTGAGAGGAAATTAGATACAATCATATCATTAAGATCATTGATATTATCAACCCCCAAGGAAGTAAGGGTGTTATTGATATCCTTAACCTCATCGGCCATGAAATTGCCAGCGAAATAGTTCTTCCGCTTGATAAAGGACATGACATCATCATACCTAGGTTCCCCATTACTATCCAGATCATATTCTGATGGCATGGACATCCAGTCGCCAAAGAAGGACACGAAGTCGGGGGAGTAGGCCGTACCCCAGACCGATAAGGCCTGCTTCTGGTCGCCAAGCACCTCCATCGCCCTTTGGTATAATCCGGATGGTTGGTCGTTCGGGGCAAGGACATTATCTACCCTACCCTCCTTATTTTTTATAACATAACAAGATCTGCCCATTACTAAATCGTTTTGTTACAAAGATATAAAATCCCATCTACTCTCACGAGCGGACGGGATACCAAAATAACAACATAATAACAAACCTTATGTTTCTACTGAAAAGTACAAATCATTTTGCCGATCCTCACGAACAGGCAAAAACTCAATCCTAAATTATAAAAAATGGAGTTTATCGTTTAGCGAAAATATCTTTATCTGATCTACTCAGAACCCTGCCTTTCAATTCCAAGAACCTAGGCATCCATTCTTTAGATATCTTAGACACGATCCACTGAAATCCCTTAGGAGTCACATAGACAGTATTAGTGCCATAGAACTCGTCATTATTACGATATCTATAACGAGCATAACCGCTGTCTATCATCCTTTGGGAAAGCAACCACCTCTTACCGGTCTTAGCGAAGAACTTCTTATCCTCAAGCAATATTCGAAGATTCTTCTCCGCTATATCATATCCATGAGCCTCTAGCTTTTCCCGAACCTCTCTGATCAACATATCTGTCTCTTGGGCTATTTCGGCTGTCTTAGCAAACTCAACCATAGGAGCCTGTTCTTTAATGATATTATCGGATATCCTTTTGGCTTCCTCTGCCGCTTTCTTCGCCTCAGCTAACGCACGCTTCTCCTTTTCCGATTTAAGCAAAGCCTCTAATGCCTCTATATAATCAGATGGAAGTTCATTCTTTGATGGCATATTGTTAGATGGCATAGAATAGGAACCTGTTTTCCTAATAAAAGGGAGAACCTCCGATGTTACCCATCTTTTGAATTTCTTAGCAAACTCCTTCTTAGATGACATAATTAAAGTATACATACCAGACTCATTAATAATCTTTATCTGGCTAACATATTGATTGTGAATAGGGGTGGAATCGTAGGCCTCCCTATCTTCTGACAATCTCAGCATTTTACAATCCTCGTCATCTACCAACCTTCTTACAGCATCCCTAGGATCTGCATACCCTAAACATTTAGCTACATCATTACCGACAAACCATGGTTCATGTTTCTCATCCAACAATACTCTCACATCCCCAAAATCAGGATTCTCAAATAATTTTAAATTATCATCCATAATATAAAACAACGAGAGCCACCAGCGTCCGTTACTCCACTGATAGCTCTCATTTATCGCCTACGCCTAAGCGATATTAATATCTTCTTCTGGTCTAGCAACGGATAGACACCGCAAATATAAGACCTATTTTGAAACTACAAACAAACAGGAGATATTTTTACAAAAAATGTAATCAGCCATATTCCTCTGTCATATATAAAGCGTAGCTATACCTATCCTCTATCATCTCCACCACCTTCTTGATATCAGATAAAGTTAGTTTCTTTATCTCCATATTCCTACTATCCATCCTGACAAAAGAGTTCTTGAACTCCTGCTCGGTTATAGCATCCAACCTAAATAGATTATATTTTATAAGTAACTGGGTTACGTCAAATATCAGGATATTAAGATCAATATCATCCTTCAACTCATCAAGAAGATCACGCATCATGGCTTTGATAGCATCAGTATCAAGTTCCAGCTTCTCGGCTTCCTTCATCAACTTCTTGATAATACCATTGTGCTCGATTATGATGTTAGCATTATCATCATCGGTAGGTAAAAGGATATCCATCGTACATTTTATACCAACCTTATCACTAAGTCTTTTATTGAACTCAGTCATATAATCAAAAGCCTGATCCCTGCTTAATGAGTATGTATGATCAAGCAACTGCTTTTGTCTGACCTTGACAAAATAGTTACTGGTGTATAGCATCATCAAGACCTTTACTCGCTGGATGCGTAGGTCTTGCATGATCTTCCGATGTAAAAAGGCATCTAATTGCATAATATAAAGAGTCCCCACCGGGGCCATCACACACCCGACAGGGACCAACTTTTAAATATCTTACTCGTCAGGTGATGGACTGACGCTGCGAAGATAAGTCAAGATATTTAATTTAGCAAGGATTTTCCGCCTCATTTTCTCCAGATACTACGTTGCCGTCGGAAACCAAAGACTTGTCCTCGACCGCCTTCGTAGGCGAAGCGGAACCCGATTGGGAGCTGGACGGGTTGACGAACGGGGTCTCCGTATCCTCGAAGAACGTCTCATCCCTCCTAATACTCATCCTGAACTTAGGAGCTATGAAAGGATCGTTATTAAGATCAATGTTGATCGTAACGTCATTCATCAAAATATCCTCCTTAGTTCTGGAATCACCTATCCATCCTCTTACATCAGCGGTCATAGGCATCCTGCTAACCGCTTCCTTGACAGCTTCAAGCCGGCCTTTGATAACATCCACATCTCCCGCCAGCGGAATCATATATGTCTTATTATCCAACCCGGATCTGGCTATAGCGTTATTAAGATCCATTATATCATCAATACTTACGCCTCCGCCTAGACCCTCCGTAATCCTATCAGCCATCGATTCGATCATGGATGAAAATGACGATATATCCTGATTTTTCAATCTTACGGGGTACAGGTAATTTCTTCCATTTCCTGTCTTTATAGCTACGACCGGAATACGTGAATTTTTATAATCACCATACTTGTCCCTGACGATAGCCGTACAGAACGGGAATATATTATACTTAATATCATCCCTCATCGTAACCTCCCCATTCTCTATATATCCTACGCTCTCGACCTTACCAGCCGTCTCGTTGGTAAAGTCATTCTCGGATACCATCAACGTCCCATTATCATCACTTATGCTAAAATTAGGTCTTCCCGGCAAAACACTGGTGACTGTGCCTACGAACGGTATATCAATCTCACCCGCGACGGATCCTACATTATCCCTATACAACTCAAAGGCCATACTCCTTAAATCAGCGTTACTCCCTTTTGAGTCTGGATCATTGGCTTTTAGCACCGAGACAAAATTACCATCACCATCCACGATCTTAATAACCATATTATCAACCAGCTCTCGGTAAGCCGACTTAGTCTCATCAGAATTAGGGTCAACGGCGTTAAGGCTATTGTATTTATCATACAATTCCTTGGTATATGGATCTAACATATCCATCTTAAACCTTACCATATCACCCTTGCGGAGGCTAGCCGTTGCTTCCTGATTCACCGACTCGTTGTTAGATCCAAACGTATCACCCGTATAATAAGGGACAATAGATCCATCCTGCCCCTTGCGATACACCATAAACCAGATGGAGGTCGACAAGGCGGTTTGCCGCCCCAATATGACACCGGTAGCGTTCTCGAAAGCCTGAGCGTCATCCTCGCTAATCATCCATCTTGAGTGGTTATTCGACTCTATAACAGTAAATATGTCGGTTCCGTTGGTGAAATCCATCACCCTTCCATTATCAGTATCAGTGGCATCAGATCTTTTAAGCCCAAGACTGTCCATAAACCTGTCAAGTCTCATTCCGCCAACTTCATAATACATAACCCCACCGATCTCTCTCTTCTGAGCCATCAACACCACCGGATTCTGGGCGGCGTTAACTTCCGTCCTGCCGGTGGATGTCCCGGGTTCGCTCTCAGGGAGGCATTCACCCATAGGTATGGGTTTATCGTAATCCTTGACAGCTATACTTCCGTTATCATACAACCTCATCCATTCCACGAATTGAAGAAGAGGCCCATCGGAATAATTATTGATAATATCAATAGCCTCATTAAGCTTATCCTGATCAATCTCATTGCCATTGTCAGCCTCATTCATAAGATCATTATAAGTCTTTATAGCTTCTTTGATCTGATCCTGATCAAGACCATTGATATTCATATCTACAATATCATCAACAGCGTCCTTGATATTATCATAAATATTATCATGGATCTTCAATCTATCTATTATCGATCTAGCCTTATTGATCCTTGAAATAGGATTATCCCCAAACCCGTTAACTAAACTATCGACACGAGGCTTGTTATTATCATATATCTGTCTCTCCCTAGGAGATAAGACATCCTCATTACCGTTCCATATCTTTATAGCTATATTATTGATTCTATCGTCAGAAGGATTTATGATATCCTCATCATCAGGAACCCTCTCGACTATACTACCTTCATCGGTCTTAATCTCGTTCTCCATAGATCTGGCTATCATATGATTATATGTCTTGAACATAAATGCCTCATCCTCCCCTATAAGACCATCTTGGTAAGCCTTGTCTATAGCTTGGTCGTTGGCGTAAAGATCATTGGCATCAGGATTATCAGTATTCCTGAAATCATACTTGCTATCATCCTCCTCATAAGTCTTACCCCATACGTTCGATAATATCTTCATGAACCCGCGCTCCTGCGCCCGGATGAATCTTCTGTCACGCATACGACGAAGAGACTCGTTTATATTCTTATAAGCCACAAGATTATGACGATACTCGCTAAGCAACGCCATGGCCTCTTTATGATTATCGACCCCACGGGTAGACACGGCATTCTCAAAATCAACTATAGTCTCATAAGCCGCCATAAGATCTGAGGCGCTAATCTTAGAATCATTATCATTTAAAGATAACTTAGATATATCCACATCTGAATTAATCAACGTGCTTAACTTTCTCTCCAAGGCAATTCTTTCTTCCGTCAATTTAAGAAGCCTATCATTCTCCTCAGCCAACTTAGTCTTATCAGACTCAATTGCTTCCTTCGATGCGACCTTTTGTTGAGTATTTAAAATATTCCTCTCCATCTTCCGTATATCATTCGTCAGCTTCCGGAGTTTTTCGAGAGCCTTGCTTGAATCAGGATTAAGATGAGAGTATATATCAAGGGCATCACCTATACCCGTCTTATATATCCTGTTTAACTGATTGGTGATATCATTCAAATTATCCTTAGCCTCAATACCGTTATATACCATATTGGAGATATAGGCGTTAAAAGACCTGTTCGGGATACCCTCAGTAAGTGAGTCGGCGAATCTGTTGGCCATAATGAAATTATCCACCTTCTTATTAAACTCGTTGACAAGATCGGCTTTATACTCATTGACCTGCTCATCCGTCATATTCATATCGGACGCTATATCGCTATTAGGTATAGATTCGACTACCGTCCTGAAATTCTCCTTCGTATCATTCAGCATCCCCATCTCCGAATCATAACGAAGACGATTGAATACGGCGTCACTAAAAGTCTTATCTATGATTCTAGAATTAGGTATATCGTCAGCGTTATTATCCGTTTTCAAGCCTGATAATTGAGCGTTCAGAGCCATACTGCCACGAATAGCACGGATAGCGGCGGTAGTCAAGGCGCCAGCATTGGCGTTGTAGGCATCCACCATCCCCTTGTTCCTGGACATGTCTTGGCTCCATTCCTTTATACCTCCAAAGGTCTTTCCACCCATAACCGATCCGATAATCATACCGATGCCGATCTCCTTCCAGCCTTGACTAGACCCGTATGTTTCCTTGAACCCGTTCTTTATAGCCTCCATATAGCCTATATTCTGCCGGATAGCCATAGGATTGTATCTTGATTCTACCCAATCCTCGGCGGACTTGCTAGCCACTCCCTGAAGACCTTCCTCATAAAGACCTTCTGACACTGGGCGCTTGATAATATTGAACGTATTCCCGGCTATTTTCTGCCATTTCTTAGGCGTTATGGCCCTCAATGTCCCGTTATCCATCCTCTCGGCGCCTACGCCAAATATATTGCGTTTTATAAACTTATCCACACCAAGATCCATACCAAACATATTACCGGGCATAGCTATGTTAGACAATGTAAGAATACCGATATTAGCGGCAAATATAGTATTGGCGGCATCGACGTTGTCATTTCTGAACCTCATAAGCTCCTCATACGAGGCTTCTCTACCATAGGCATTTCTGTAAGCCTGCTTGAAGTTTTCCTCAGACTCCATCAACCCAC
>OGNM01001120.1_pt1 | contig 12596 bp, 14 predicted proteins | sample 1573441 | NCBI WGS metagenome assembly OGNM01 (sample SAMEA2581915, study PRJEB24529) | metagenome | biome: Human gut stool | place: China | collected 2011
TTTTTCCCAGAAAAACTGACACATCTTCTAAATGTTCATATCAGAACTGTTAATTATTACTTGTTCTGGAAAGGAACAACCTTAAGCTTCTTTTCCTTGTCTTTCTCAAGGAAGTTGCCCATTCCTGCCTTCTGATCCTCTGTCTCGAAACAGTCACCAAAAAGCTTCTCCTCAATAACAATTGCCTGATCCATATCTACCTGTAAGCCATCGTTGATAGCCTTCTTGCAGTTTCTCACTGCAATAGGAGCGTTCGCTGCGATTCCGGCTGCCATCTTCTTAGCTGCTGGAAGGAGCTCCTCAAGTGGATAAACAGCATTCACAAGACCGATTCTGTAAGCCTCGTCAGCCTTGATGTTTCTTGCTGTATAGATAAGCTGCTTAGCCATGCCTGCGCCTACAAGACGCGCAAGTCTCTGTGTTCCACCAAAACCAGGTGTGATACCAAGGCCAACCTCTGGCTGACCGAATATTGCATTCTCTGAGCAGATTCTGATATCACAGCTCATTGAGATCTCGCATCCGCCGCCAAGAGCGAATCCATTCACTGCTGCGATGACTGGGATAGGGAATGTCTCAATGGCTCTGAACACATCGTTACCCTTCTTACCGAAGGCCTCTCCCTCTGCCTTTGTGAGTGTTGACATCTCACCTATATCAGCTCCGGCAACAAATGACTTCTCACCGGCACCTGTAAGAATAAGACATCTTGTTGTATCAAGATCAACTGCCTTGAATGTTGCATCAAGCTCTTCAAGAACTGCACTGTTGAGTGCGTTCAGAGCCTTTGGACGGTTGATTGTGATAATTCCTACATATCCATCCTGTTCGTATGTAACAAACTCCATGATGTATCTCCTTTATTATCTAAAATTAGTCCTCGATCTTAACGACTGTCGAGCAGCCCATTCCACCACCGATACAGAGAGTAGCAAGACCTGTCTTAGCACCCTTTGCCTGCATCTCATGAAGCAGTGTAACAAGAATACGGCATCCTGAAGCTCCTACTGGATGTCCAAGAGCGATTGCACCACCGTTAGGGTTAACCTGCTTGTCAACGTCAAATCCAAGATCCTTAGCAACTGCTACTGACTGTGCAGCGAATGCCTCGTTTGCCTCGATAACATCGAAGTCCTCGATCTTGAGACCAGTCTTAGCCATAACCTTCTTGGTTGAAGCTACAGGTCCGATACCCATGATTGAAGGATCAACTCCGCCAAGTGCTCCAGCTACCCATGTAGCCATAGGCTTAACACCAAGCTCCTTAGCCTTCTCCTCGCTCATAACAACGATAGCTGCTGCACCGTCGTTGATACCGGAAGCGTTACCTGCGGTAACGAATCCACCGGGATTGATAGCACGAAGCTTAGCCAGACCTTCGATGGTAGAACCATGACGAGGGCCTTCATCGGTATCGAATACGATTGTCTCTTTTTTCTTCTTAACTTCCACGGGAACAATTTCTGCCTTGAAGGCACCGTTCTTCTGAGCTTCTTCAGCCTTTAACTGGCTCTTTAATGCGAACTCATCGAGTTCTTCACGGGTAAGTCCCCACTCTTCGCAGATATTGTCTGCGGTCTTAATCATATGATAATCATTGAAAGCGTCCCAAAGTGCATCTTTGATCATGGTATCTACCATGGTTGCGTTACCCATACGATATCCGTAACGTCCCTGAGGAATTGCGTAAGGAGCCATGGACATGTTCTCCATACCACCTGCTACTACGATATCTGCATCACCGGCCATGATCATCTGTGCTGCCTGGTTCACACAGTTCAGACCGGAACCACATACCACGTTCATGGTAACTGCGGGAACTTCAATGGGAAGTCCTGCCTTGATCGCAGCCTGACGTGCTACGTTCTGTCCCTGACCTGCCTGGATTACACATCCCATATATACCTGGTCAACTGCTTCGGGAGCAACGCCTGCTCTCTTCAGAGCCTCCTTGATCACGATAGCGCCCAGCTCCGGTGCAGGAGTTGTGCTTAAGGTTCCGCCCATGGTACCGATTGCGGTACGGCAAGCGCCTGCTAATACAACTTTCTTTGCCATTTGTTTGTCCTCCACTTTTTGTTTTCGTTTGGTTTGCTTTCTGAAATGTAGATTGTTATTTTTTTATCATTTCACTGTCCCCATTTTAACATAGCGAAATCTGTTTTGCAATGCTTTTGTCAAAAAAATAACAAAATAACAAATGAAATTTTTAGAAATCAGAATTCCCGGATTTTTGTAGTGCGGATCCACTCTCTTGTTCCCTCGACTTTCTGCACTTCCTGCGTGTGTTTTGCCAGAAAACAGGTCAGCGGATAGACATCGATCCAGATCTCGTTGTCACTCTCTTTCTGTTCTTCATCAAAGACCAGTTCCAATCCCCAGTGCAGATGGGTTACTTCTATATTATTTACATTTTCTGTGGTACTGTAACCGGTATGTCCCATATAACCGATCACATCCCCCGCCGTCACCACGCTGCCTTCTTCCAGTCCTTCCGCATAGGGGTAGTTCTGCCGCAGATGTGCATAGTAATAGTAGCGCTTATTATCAAAGCTGCGGATACCAATGCGCCAGCCGCCGTACTGGTTCCAGCCCAGGGCTTCCACAGTGCCGGACTCGACAGCAATGATAGGTACACCGACGAGCCCCATCATGTCATGGCCCAGATGCCTTCGTTTATATCCGTAGCTTCTTCCCGCCCCGAAATCATCATAATGAGTATAATCAAATCCTCTCGCAATGGGGCAATAACCTTTTAATCCGTATTTTTTCTGCCAGGTGCTCTGTCCGTCTTCTCCGATCACCTCTGCCTCGTATTCTCCCACCAGTCCTCCCAGCGCCGCGCTGTAAGCTTCCAGATAATACGGATAGTATTTCATATCTTTTGTGAGAGTTTCTATCTCTGCCTCTCCCTCAGCCAGCTTCTCCGCCGTCTCGTTCAGGATCTTCAGCGCCTTTTTGTCAAATTCCCCTCCGGTTCTGGCTGCGGTATATGCAAGCAGCGGGATCCACTCCACATGATGTTCCGTGTCAAACGTATCCACATCCCAGTCATATGCCTGGCAGAGCGCTTCATAGGATACGGTAAAGTCCACCCATTTGATATAATCCTTTCCCGCAGCCGAGGTTGCGGTGACCACCGCCTGTTCCATGCTTTCTGTCCGTCCTGTCTCCCGGAGCAGAAATGCTCCCATCATTATAAATAGAAGCATCACCTCTGCCCGGATCCATGCCCGCATTCTCTTTTCTCTGTCCATTCCCTGTCCTGCTTTCAGTTCCTCCTTACAGGTTATGTTTCTGATTTTTCCGGTATTCAGACAATTCGAAAATCTCCGGGGCATATCATTTCCCATACAACAAAACAGCCTGCCGGAAACTCCGGCAGGCTGTAAATTTGTCTTTATTTAATTTTCTGTCCGGTTTTATACTTCCGGCTCGATCAGTCCGTAGGTATCGCCCTTTCTCTTGTACACTACATTTACCTGATCTGTCTCTGCGTTGCAGAATACGAAGAAGTTGTGTCCCAACAGTTCCATCTGAATGCAGGCATCCTCGGGATACATGGGCTTGATATCGAACTTCTTGGTACGAACGATCTTGATCTCGTCATCGTCTGTGTAATCATTCTCTACATAGGCTTTGCTGAAAGAAGCTGCCGCCTGCTGTTTGTCAACGATCTTGTTCTTATATTTTTTCAACTGTCTCTCAATGATCTCTTCCACCAGATCAATGGATACATACATATCGTTGCTTACCTGCTCCGAACGGATAATGCTTCCCTTTACCGGAATGGTCACCTCAATTTTCTGACGTTCTTTTTCAACGCTTAATGTTACATGTACTTCTGTGTCGGGATTGAAATACTTGTCCAGCTTGCCGATCTTTTCCTCCACTGCTGCTCTTAATCCTGGTGTAACTTCGATGTTTCTGCCAACAATAATAAACTTCATGCTGATCATCCCTTCCAAGTATTTATTTACAAGGTTTTATGTAGCATCCCTTGTATTTATTGTATAGTCATTATAGCACAATAGCACAGCTTTTTGCAACAATTTAAGAAGTTTTTTACTTGTTTTTGACATTCTGTATGTCAACCCTAAAATCGACAAATCCAGTCATTTTATTATTTTTATTACATGTTCACAAAACATTTGTTCCTGTTTTTTCGTAAATTTATCCCCCTTGCAGTGCCGGTTTTTCTGTGGATAATGTGTATAACTTGGTGTATAAGTAACTTTTATCCTATTTTCTGGCATTTTGGATGTGGATAACTTATTTTGTATTTAAATTTCTTTTCTGTCGTTTTTACGTTTGTGTCACTTTTTTTGTATACTTTGTATAGTTCCGTTTTGTCAATCCCCATTTCATCGCGTAACAATATTTTGACAAATTGCACAATTCGTTATACAACTTATAATTTTTTGCCTTATCGGCACTTAAGTTCCACTGTCCCCACAGCATCCTGTCCACATGGAAAATAAGCCGACCACATGACACGGTGCAATCGAGTAGTCTCGCTCATCGTATACACAAAAAAAGGCACTGTGTGTTTCCACACAGTGCCTTGTACTTTCTGTTATATAATCAGAAGATCCGTCGAACTGCCAGTACCTTCTTGTAATCCGCATTAGATACGATGATACCGGTCTTGGCGGTAGATGCATGAACGATCTGGCCGTTACCGATATACAGTGCCACATGGCCGGAGTAACAGATCAGGTCACCTGCCTGTGCATTGGCAAGTCCGTCAACCGCGGAACCCTGGCTGCGGTCTCCAGAAGAGGAATGAGGCAGACTTACACCGAAGTTAGCATATACACTCATTCCAAATCCGGAACAGTCGGTGCCGTTGGTCAGGCTGGATCCGCCGTATACATAGGGGTTACCAACGAACTGTAATGCATAGTCTGCAACTGCGGTACCCATCTCGCTGTCTCCGCTGGCCGCATAAGTAACTGCGGGAGCGCTGCTGGAAGAGCCAGAACTCTTGCTGCTTGTGGCTGCCTTGGCTGCCGCTGCGGCACGTGCTCTTTCTCTCTCTTCTTTCTCCTTTGCCAGACGCTTTGCTTCTTCCTCTTTGGATTCTGCTTCTACGAATTCCGTATGCAGGGAAACAAATTCTGTAGAGACCCATCCAAGACCTTCCTCGGTATCTACCTGTACCCAGCCATCGGTCTCGTCGGATACTACCAGATCGTCCTCCAGAGGAACCAGACCCAGCACCGATGCTTCCAGCGAAGGCTCGGTACGAACTTTCAATGTGGTGGTGTTAACGGTTGCCAGTCGGGTTCCTACCTTCTTGGCAAGTTCTACTGCTTCGTCGCCAGTCACACAGTACTCGGCTTTTACATAACCGGTTACGGAACCGGAAGAAATCTGATACCAGCCGTTCTCTTCGGAAATGAAGAGACCAACGGAATCGTCATACAATTTACCGACGATCTCACCTTCCTCACTGGGCAGGCTTCTTACATTTACATAATCATTCACCTGTGCGATTACCAGATTCTTGAAGGACTCCTCCTCAGATGCTTCCGGGGTGGTATCCATCTGATCGTCACGGATCACAGTCTCAATAATGCTTTCAATCTGTTTCGTGCTGTTGGTACCTGTGGAAAGGCTCTCCAGCTTGTTGCCCTTTGCCAGAGTCAGCTCGATACCGCCGCTGGGCAGTACAGATGAAGATGCTGCTGCATTTGCAGTGATATTCATTCCGGAAAAAGTCATAACCGCTGCCATGGTGCAAACGGTAATTTTTACAGATTTACGAACCATTCTATCCTCCTGAAACTCTTGGAGCTGTCTCAATTTCTTAACTTATTTCTTTACATTTTCAAATCATTTGTTACGAATTTGTTACATCCGTTAACAAATATATCACGCGAACTCCCATTTGTCAATATAGTGAATTAATTGTCAATATTGTCAAAAGTTCCCATTTCATGCGGGTTTGCGGTGTTTTTACATAAAAAGAGCCACCATCCAGGTGACTCTTTTCTTTAAATATTCTTCGGTTTTCTTCCGAATTTCTTAATGAATCTATTACTAATCTGTGTCTGTTAACGAAAACGGTTGCAGTAATTTCCCGCACTGACTGCTGCATTGGCACCGTCTGCCACCGCTGTTACGACCTGGCGCAGAGGTTTCTTACGGATATCTCCGGCCACATAAATGCCGGGGCGGCCGGTCTCTCCGGTCTCATCCGCAGGGATATAACCGTCTTCCCCGACTGCTACCAGTTCCCGCAGCAGTTCCGTGTTGGGATGGATGCCTACAGCGATAAAGATGCCTGCTGCCTCCAGATCTTTTTCCGCTTCTGTCTTCACATTTTTGATACGCAGCTTTTCCACCATGTCCTCGCCACAGATCTCTGTAACCACATGGTCATAGAGAATCTCCACATTAGGGAGACTCTTTAATTCCTCCTGCAATACCATAGCTCCCCGCAGACTATCTCTTCTGTGGATCAGATACACCTTTTCGCAGGTTCTTGCCAGATAGATGGCATCTTCCAGTGCCACGTCACCGCCGCCGACCACAGCCACCGTTCTACCCCGGAAAAAAGCACCGTCACAGGTAGCACAGTAGGATACCCCCATGCCGTTCAATTCTTCCTCGCCGGGTACTCCTAATCTGGCATGTTCCGCACCGGTGGCAAAGATCACCGTACGGGTCTCCAGTTCCTGGTTGCCCGCATAGACGCATTTGTAAGCGCCTCGTTCTTCCACACCGTGTACCGTAGCCTCCAGGAACTCCGCTCCCAGTTTCTCTGCATGCTGCCGGAACGTCATTCCCATATCGAATCCACTGATACCGGGAAGTCCCAGATAGTTATCCACCTCATAGGTATTGAGGATCTGACCGCCGCTCATGGGCTTTTCTTCTATAATAAGTAGATTCAGTCCCGCTCTCTTACCATAGACTGCAGCTGACAACCCTGCGGGACCGGAACCGATAATGATCAAATCATACATAATTTTTACTCTCCTTTTGTCCAGTGTAGCAGTTCCCCTATGGAAAAGCAAGTCCATCTGTGCTACACTCGCTTTACAGGTTTTTAGCATTCGGCACTGTTTTATCTCCAAAGCTTGCTGTAGAATAGCGGAACCCGTGGTAGCTGATGGACTTTGCGGATGACTTATGTCGGGCTGCCGCCGTGAATGAAAAACAATAATTCAGAAAGGATACTTTACATGAATACAATAAAGAACGCACCGTTGGCTCTTGTCACCGGTGCCTCCCGCGGCATCGGTAAGGCCATCGCAGAAACCCTGGCCGAAGCCGGCTACCATCTGATCCTCACCTGTAGCCATACCTTGCCGGACCTTCAGGAAGTGGCTGCCTGTTTAGAAGAAAAATATGGCATCACCTGCACCGCCATGGCTGCGGACGCATCGGAACCCGCTGCCATCAAAAAAGTTTTTGCCTCCCTGGACCATCTGGATGTACTGGTCAACAACGCCGGAATCTCTTACATTGGTCTGCTCACGGATATGAGTGTCGAAGAATGGCAGCATGTCCTGAATACGAACCTGAGCTCCTGCTTCTACACCAGCCGTCTGGCAGTGCCTCTGATGCTGCTGAAGCACAGCGGACGCATTATCAATATTTCCTCCGTCTGGGGCGTCTGCGGCGCTTCCTGCGAAGTCGCCTATTCTGCCACCAAAGGCGGCATCAACGCCATGACGCGCGCCCTCGCGAAGGAACTTGCCCCGAGCAGCATCCAGGTCAACGCGATCGCCTGTGGTGCCATGAACCACTGCTTCTCCCCCGAGGAAATGAACGCCCTCCGGGAAGAGATTCCCGCCGACCGTCTGGGCCAGCCGGAGGAAGTCGCAAAACTTGTCCTCCAGCTCATCCAGGCGCCAACCTATCTCACCGGACAGATCCTTACTCTTGACGGAGGCTGGCAATAACACTCTCCGCCGATTCTCCCGGTACCAGTGATGCCACGATCCGCTCCATCTCTTCTTTGGATCCAGCATCCCGGCACCGGAGGATCAGATGTTCCTTCTCCGTCTCTGTCAGTGCCGCATAGCCTTGCATGGCCTGTTCATTCATCGCCAGCGCCATGCCGAATCCTACCGGCAGTTCATTCAAGGGAAACGCTTCTGTTCCGCCGCTTCCCCCAGTCAATCCATCCATTGCAAACTCCTTTCCCGCGTTCTGCGAAGATGCCTCATTTTACAGGCATCCTGTTTTTGCATAACAATCGTGCACTTGATCGATAACATAATTTTGCATATGTTATCGATCAAGTGCTACTGTTTAGTCTGTGCAGGAGGAATCTGCGATATACAAAACGAAAACTCGCTCTTTGTAAATGAAAATCTCACGAATAACGGTATTCTCCGCCATCCGTGAGATTTTCAGTTTGCTTTCTGTCTGTCAGGTATCCAACATTATTTTCCGGCAAGATATTCTCTCATATGTTCTCTGATATGCTCGAACTGTTTTCTCGTATGAGAATTTTTCGACTCAAAATTCATCAGCTTATCCAGATACCCCTGTCTCTTCACAATACGGCAGCTCTCGGGATAGACCAGCTCGTACACCAGCAAAATATGTCCCACCACATTATCCACTGCTGTTTTCTTCAGGGATCGTAGTACGGCGTGCTCCTCATCAAAGCTCTGCAGTACTTCCGGCGTCACTTCCTCCTGGTATAATACCTCGGTGTCCACATTGTAAATCTCTTCCAGAGGGAATTCCACATTGACCTTCAAGATATCAATCTTATCCGCATCCCGTAAGATATGGCAGAACATTGCCGTACGTTCGTCCAGTCCCTCCGGAATCCGGTAGGCGCTGTGATAAAACACCGCCGTCCACAGAAGCTCATCGCAGGAAGCATCTTCCACGAAATCCCGGATACTGATTCCGGCGTCTGCCTGAATTTCCTCGGACAGGCTTTCTTCGCTTCCGGAAGCAAGTCCGTGTTTCTCTTCCCAGACCTTACCAAATAAAATCCTTGCTCCGTATTTCGCATGATCGATGGAATCCGCATCGGTGAAGGTACCATATACCCGCTGCTGTTCAAAGCGTCCCACATCATGGAGCAGTCCGGTCAGCCACGCAATGTCCACCTCTTCCTCCGGAAGCTCCAGAGATCTGGCGATCTGCTGGCACAATCCGCAGACCCGGTAGGTGTGTTCTATTTTCAGGCGGATCATGTCCCGGCTGCTGTCATAACGGTCCGTGTATTCCTGAAATGCTGCCAGTGCTTTTTCTCTGTTGATCTTCATTGTTCGTTGCCTCTTTTGCCTCTTATCTCTTATATCATGTTTCATGACTCATGACCTGTTCGGTTTTTTCAAATCCATTCCTTCTTATCTGATGGTTTTTGTCTCTGTCAAGCCTTTTTCTCTGTCGACGATACATAGGCCAGCTTGTATACCGCTACACAGATCACTGCAACCACCATCAGCAATCCCAGCTCCAATGCCCATGTAGGAATCGTGGAGGCACACACCACAGTCAGAAAGTCCACTGCAAAATGCAGTCCGAAGGCTGCTGCCAAATGCAGCTTTCTGCCAGTCTTCACCGCACTGTATACAAGAATCGACAACGCGATCTGCAGAGCGATCGCACTGATCCGCTCCACCGGTGCGAGATAGAACTGGTAAGCCGGCGTGGTCCAGAGAACAGAGAGCTGATGGTAGGTTACCTCCTGTTGTGCGGGCTCCAATGCCGTCATAGTCTTCTCCATCAGGCCACCGTTGATCATGGCTGCGGTAAGGAGATTGCTCATAGAAGACATACCAAGGATCAGAAAAGCCTCAATGCCGCCATGTCCGGCGCCGTACATCAATGCATTTTCCCGGGTAAGATGTTTTTTCAGGCAGAATTTCATGGCAATCCACCGGCCACACTCCTCAAAAAGTGCTGCTGCAAGCCCACCGTAAATCGCATACAGCCAGATATTGTCCCTGATCACGTCTCCGGTCACCGTCAGCACAATGGCATGACAGATCTGCTCTAAGATCATGGCAAAGCCCACGAAGATACCGCAGCCGATGAAAAATGCCGGCACCCACGCCTTTGTCTTCTTATAGATAAAGATACCTAAAAATATGGGTAAACCCACAGATAATAGCAGAGATATCACCATCCCCACCATGCTTGCACCGCTTACGGTTCCCCAGATCATTGTTGTTTCCACTGCATTTGTTACTGTCATATACTCTCCTATCCGAGCGCAGCGGGACGCTCTGCGCACTTGTTATTTCACCGTCTGCTGCCGTTTATATTCACCATTCCCTCTTGTAAGATCTTCCGGAAAAAGGTAAGAAAACCTTCCTCTACCGCCACCTGATCCACCGCCGTCTCAGGCAGATCATAGAAATATTTCCCGGTTCCGGGATCCAGGGAAATGCTGTCCAGCGGAAACCCCTCTCTGCGGATGCTGCTGTGTGGCACATCCGTCAGCCAGAATTTCTCACTTTCCATGTCAGGCTCCATCGCCTCATATACATGTTCCTCATCCTGCACATAGCAGATGGCATTGCGGTATTTTGCCGTAAGCCTTCCATAGCGTTTTACCAGTCCGATATAGTGCTCCAGCATCTGCTCATCCGTCAGATACACACCGTTCACCGTACGCACATGTACCCCGGGCTGGACCGCCTCCGGGACATCTTCAAAATGCAACCCGGAATCACAGGAAAATACAGGCATACGAAAAGCTTCATAATAAGCATGAGCTTTCTGCCTGGCATTCTCCAGAGGTGTATTGCCTGTCTCCGGGACATTCGGGATCTCCACACCCTGTGCCCGCAGATCCTGCAGACTGATCAGTTCGATGCCAAGTCCGGCTATGCGGTTCTGCATGGCAGCTGCCTTTGCCGGATTGCCGGTACCGTATAACAATTTCATAAGCGTTGTCCTGCTTCCTTTCCGGTCAGATCAGCGCCGGTGTCTGTGCCAGGACAGAGATAATCGCGATCGCCGCCAAAATCACAACAACTACCACTACTGCAACAATGATCTTCTTTTTCATATATGATACCTGCTCTTTCTAACTCTTTTATGCTTTTGCATCCCATGGACTAATGATGGCATATTTCAAGGACAATTTCAAGGATTATGAAAATATTCCAGATGGCTCCACTTTCTCGCCCGGCCAGGATTTTCTGAGTGCTGCATAGGAAACCAGGAAATTGGCAAGCCAGCCTGCCGGCACGGCAAGCCAAACAAAGTCAATGCCAAAACGCGGTGCACAGATCAAAGCCACAGACAAGCGAATCGCAAGGTTTACCATATTGGCAATGAGGAATGGCCGCATGATTCCCAGTCCGCGAAGAACTCCATCGGTCGCCATTTTAATCCCCATGAAGATAAAGAAGTAACCAAGCCATCTCATATAATCTCCTGACACCTGATAGGCCAGAGCTGTTCCGTCTTTTCCAAGAAATAACGAGGAAATCTGCGTGTGCAGCGTTTCAATGACAAGGAAGGCAAGTGCCGCAAAGCACACGTCCAACAACAATGCCGCATGATAGCCTTTTTTGATGCGTTCGGTTCTGCCTGCCCCAAGGTTCTGGGAAACATACGGCGAAACTGCATTGCCGATGGACACAAAAATCAGAGAAAAGACATTTTCCACCCGCATCGTCGCCGCATATCCTGCAAGAGCCTGTGTGCCGAAAGGATTTACCACCGCCTGTACGATCATCATACCGATAGACACGGTAGACTGCTGGAGAACCGATGGAACAGCAATCTGAAGCATCGAGCGCAACTCCCGCCCGTCAAACCAGGCAAATGCACTCTTATACCGCCGCATCCGATAGAAGAAAATCAATAGTGAAAACACAGCGGAAATCCCCTGGGCAATCAGGGTTGCCAGTGCTGCGCCAAACACGCCAAGCCCCAGACCGGCTACCATCCAAAGATCCATCACAATATTCAGGATGGATGAAAAGATCAGCAGTCCCAGCGGAATTTTTGATTCACCGATGGAAGTGAACATAGTAGAGAGAATATTGTACATGAACAGAAACGGAAAGCCCACAAAATAGACCCGCAGGTACAGTACCGCTTCCTCCAGAATATCGGCAGGGGTCTGTAATCCGCTCATCATCGCATGAGAAAAGGCAAATCCAAAGACACCAAGGATGATGCTCAGAAGTAAAAAGCTGATCAGTGATGTAGACACAATGGTTTTCATTTTGCCATACTCTCTGGCACCGAAATAGCGGCTTACAAGCACACCTGCCCCAACACCGGCTCCCAGTGCCACACAAATGAAAACATTCGTCAGGGCTGCACAGGCACCGACCGCCGCCAGTGCGGAAGAACCAACAAACTGACCGACGATAATGGAGTCAGCCATATTGTATACCTGCTGAAAAAAGCTGCCGAGAATCATCGGCATTGCAAAAACCGTCAGCGCTTTCAGCGGCGCATCAGTAATCAAATACTCATCTTTTGACATGATCCTATTCCTCCACAACGTCCTGCTTTTTATCCGAAAGCACAAGCATAGCAAGTGCGATCAACACAATAATTAGTCCTGCAATTGAAAGCACTGTAGGAATTTCTCTAAGGCAATACCGCATAATTCTAAGTGCCGATACGGCGAGCGAGGTGCGGCA
>OGNM01001133.1_pt1 | contig 12500 bp, 8 predicted proteins | sample 1573441 | NCBI WGS metagenome assembly OGNM01 (sample SAMEA2581915, study PRJEB24529) | metagenome | biome: Human gut stool | place: China | collected 2011
AAGCACCTCGTCACATATCGCACACCGGCGGGGATACAGGAGATCCGTGAGCAGTCGTCCGAACCCGAACTTATCTGCGCATCGTTTCATCTTCTCTCCATCTCCCTGAGTCTCAGTGCAAATGAGGTGTATCTCTTCTGTTCATCCTCATTGTCTATCATCGTATTTACCAGTCCTATATTGCCCACTATGACCACGCTTCTTCTGGCTCTCGTCACCGCCGTATACAGCAGGTTTCTGTTCAAAAGCTTAGGTGGGCATCTGAGAAGCGGGATCACAACCACGGGATACTCACTTCCCTGCGACTTATGTATGGTTATCGCAAATGCATGCTCAAGCTCCTCAAGCTGGTTGTATGGATACTCAGTCTGTCTTCCATCGTCAAATTCCACCACGATCCTCTGCTCGTAGTCGTCAACAGCCTTTACAAATCCAATATCGCCGTTGAACACTCCGACTCCTTCCTCCTTGACAAATCTGCCCGACGGATCCAGTATCTTCCACTCCTGCTTGTAATTGTTCTTGACCTGCATGACCTTATCGCCCTGTCTGAACACCACATCGCCCCGGTCATGCTCGGGTTTTCCGTGTCCCTCCGGATTGAGGACATCCTGAAGCTGCTTGTTGAGGTTCTCAACACCCATATCATACTTACGCATAGGTGTCAGCACCTGTATATCCGATTTATCCACACCAAAATATGATGGAAGCTGCTTTGTCAGAAGCACCTTGAGCTCTGCCACGATCTCATTATAGCCATTCCTTGGAACAAAGAAGAAATCCCTGCTTTTGTTCTTGATCTCCACATGCTCTCCATCCTTTATCCTGTGGGCATTGCCTATGATATCGCTGTCCTCGCCCTGTCTGTATATCCTGTCCAGCACCGACACGCTGAACACACCGGACGCTATGATATCCTTGAGCACATTTCCCGGGCCAACTGACGGAAGCTGATCCGAATCACCCACAAGCACAAGTCTTGTGCCCGGAGCCACAGCCTTGAGCAGACTGTAGAAAATGCTGCTGTCAACCATGGACATCTCATCTATTATGATAACATCGGCCTCAAGTGGATTGCTCTCATTCCGCATAAATGTATACGCAGAAGTCTCTTCTCCTTCCACTCCGCCCGTAAGCTCGAGCATTCTGTGTATGGTCTGTGCTCCGTATCCTGTGGCCTCTGTTATCCTCTTGGCTGCACGTCCTGTAGGCGCAGCGAGAACTATCTTCATCCTTAAGCTCTCGTATATCTTGATAAGTACATTTATGATCGTTGTCTTTCCGGTTCCGGGGCCTCCGGTTATGACCGCAACGCCGTGATCCACGGCATTTCTTATGGCAAGTCTCTGGGCATCAGCCAGCTTCATATTCTCTGACTTTTCTACCGTCTCAACAACCTTGTCTATCTTGAGCTTTGCCTTTGAGAAATCTATGTTGAGCTCACACAGAAGTCTTGCCGAATTGAGCTCCATATAATAATTAGGTGCTGCATACACGGCATTTGTCACGTTTGACTCTGACTCCGTATCCAGCAAATCCATGTCTATGTCAGCCACCGGATCATCAAGGCTCACATCTGGGAGCTCCCCTGAATCTGGATCGTCCTTCAGCTCCTTTATGATTATCTTGCCGGCAACGCTGAGCTCAAGTATCTGATTGCATATGGACATCTCAAGCTCCGGATCATATGGCATGTACTCATTCATCAGCAATGAATATGTCTTGTCTACCAGCATCTTCTGGGGAATATACATATGGCCAAGTCCATTTGCACCGGATAGGGCATACATAATAGCGGCTCTTACCCTGAAATCCGAATCTCTTCCGATACCAAGTCTGTCCGCAATCTCGTCCGCTGTCCTGAATCCAACGCCCGTTATATCCTCTGCTATCTTATAGGGATTTGTCCTCACTATGTCGTACACTTCGTCACCGTATTCATTGTAGATCTTTACAGCGAGGTTCACCGGGATATTGAGACCGGTCAGGAACATGAGCGCATCCTGCATCTCTTTCTTCTCGTTGTATGACACGGCAATGTCTCTAGCCTTCCTCTCTGATATTCCACGTCTCTCCGCGAGGCGCTCCGGCTCTTCCTCGATTATCCTGAGTGAGTCCATGCGGAACTTCTTCACTATACGTTTTGCCAGAGCCTCTCCGACACCCTTTATGATGCCCGAACCGAGGTACTTCTCAATACTGAGCACATCATCCGGCATCTTGATCTCACATGAGGTGAATTTGAACTGCAAATCATAAGTTGGATGCTCTACATAATCCCCCTCCGCCGATACATAGATCCCCTCTGCAACGCCGTGAAGATTCCCCACAAAAATATCTTCGCCGTCCTCGCCCTCAACGGCGAAGACGGCGTACCCATTGTCTTCATTCTTATATATAACTTTCTCTACGTAACCTTCTCTTACCAAGTTTTCTCTCCTCTGAAGACTGAGTCCTCAGCTCCTGTCTTAATTGTTCTTCTCGCTGAGAAGCTCGATGTACTTTCCTGTACCAATGGCCACCGCTCTGAGTGGATCCTCCGCTGTCATGGTGGTTATTCCTGTCTTCTCCTCAAGCAGCTCCTCAAGTCCGTGGAGCAGCGCACCACCACCGGTCAGAACTATACCACGATCTGCAATATCAGCAGCAAGCTCAGGAGGAGTTCTCTCCAGAACTGAATGAACAGCTTCACATATCTGGGACGCAGGCTCACGAAGTGCCTCCTCCGTCTCATCCGATGTGACCGTAACAGTCTTCGGAAGACCGGTTACAAGGTTTCTGCCTCGTATATCCAACGTTATATTCTCAGGTCTTCTGTAACATGTACCTATCTTGATCTTGATCTCCTCGGCGGTTCTCTCTCCTATGAGAAGGGTATGCTTCTTTCTCATGAATCTGACAACTGCCTCATCAAAATCATCTCCGGCCACCTTAATGGATGCACTGACAACAGGACCTCCGAGAGAGATGACTGCTATATCGGCAGTTCCACCACCTATATCAACTATCATATTACCACATGGTCTGTATATATCTATTCCTGCGCCAATGGCTGCTGCCACAGGCTCCTCAATTATGGACACATCCCTGGCACCGGCCGCATAAGTTGCATCCTCAACTGCCTTCTTCTCAACCTCTGTAACCTGAGAAGGTACACATACGCTGATCCTAGGTCGTCTTCCAAAATAACTCCTTCCGACAGCCTTCTGTATGAAATACTTGAGCATCTTCTCTGTTATCGTATAATCAGAGATTACGCCCTGCCTGAGAGGTCTGATGGCCACTATATTACCCGGAGTTCTTCCAAGCATAAGTCTCGCCTCTTCACCAATAGCCACTATCTTATTAGTATCCCTGTCGTATGCAACTACTGAAGGCTCCTTGAGTACGACTCCTTTGCCTTTCACATACACCAGTATACTGGCTGTACCTAAATCTATACCAATATCTGCGCTTGCCATCACAAGTCTCCCTTCTATTCGTTCACGTCCCTTAATATTACAAGAGATGCATTGCTGCCGTCAAGCCATTTCATGCTAACTTCAGTCAAATCCATGATCTTGTCGAGACTTCTTATATAGCTTCTCCAGTTGACCTCCTTGCTGTCCGTAGCCAGATGCTGATCCGGACCTCCCATGAGCTTGTACTTATCTCTGAGATTCTCTATAAGGAGCTTACTGTCCTTGTCTGTAAAATCATATCCAAGCATATCGTTCAGAGTCCTGTTCGAGAACAGCACTCTTCCAGTATCAACTTCTCTAATAAATATACCCTCATCCATATAGTTATATGTATCGAGGAGAACACTGTTTATGCGTTTAACGCTGTCATCGCTCTCTATCTTCTCAAGGGCACTTCTGAGTACATCACCTGTCTGCTTTACAAATTCAATCTCTTCTGTGGTCCACAATTTGTTGATAGAGGTATTCGCCAGCACAAATACCGCTCCATAATTGCCATTGACATACACAGGAACTGCGGTAAAGCTCTTAACAGGACCCGCTGACATGATCTTCTTAGCTGCTTCATCCATATGCTTTGCATCTATCACAAGGTATCCCTTGTCCACCAGCTTGCCCGAGCCCTGACCATTCTGCCATGATCTGAACTTCATGTTGGCGCGCTGCCACTCTGTCACATACTCCTCCGCAGACATGCTCTGATTCTTGGACCAGATATACTGGCAATCCAGATCTCCCTGCTTGTCCTTCACATACAGGGCTGCCACGTCAGCATTTAAGACCTCGCCCACCTGTGCTATCACGTCATTGATAACCTGCTGGGAGCTCTTATCTGAAGTGTTCAGGGCATCAAGCAGAATCTTCTGCCACTGCAGCTTGTTCTCCATTATGACCTCCTCTGACTTGGCACGGATCGCCTCCTTTGCCAGGATCTGAGAGCTGAATGCGTATTCGGAGAAAATGCGTCCAAGCTGCCACTGCACCTTGTATACGCTCTCCATTTTCTTCGCATCCTCGTCATCATATGAGCAGCATATCCATGTTGCCACATGCTTGCCATCTATCATGATCGGTGCACCACAGATCATACTTCCCGTGATGTCATCGTCCATTTCCATCATAACCGGAACATTGTTCCTGAGAACTACCTCATTGAGCTTCATATATATCTGCTTATACTGAGGCTTCTCAAACATATCATAGAAATAACCCATATGCTTCTGAGGGCCGGCCGGCTCAACCATCTTCTTGCCCACAGGATCTATGATAGTTGTATAAAGTCCTGTGAGTGCAGAGAACGCCTTCGTTATCAGATTCCACTTCTCGGTATCTATCTGATTCCTTTCCTCATCCGACTGGGTATTTGTCTTCATAATGTATGAGAGCTTGTCATCGAACTCCTTCTTAGCGCGCTCAACACTGTTCTCAAGAGCCTTCTTGTCCGTAATATCAGATATAAAATATTCAACCGTGTATGTGTTATCAGCCGCCTGTGTCACAGAGCTCTGGGACTTCACCCAGATAACCTCGCCTCTGTCGTTGACTATCCTGAACTCTTCCTCGTAGTCCTTGTCCTCGCGCTTCGTGGCGTTTCTGACATTCGCCATAACCCTGCTTCTGTCCTTCGGATGGATATAATCCTCTATGAGTCTGTCACCAAGCTTGATGGCATCCACATTTATTCCCATCTGCTTGGCGTTCGGGGTTATATACTTGAAGATCGGTCTGCCATTCTCGTACTGCTGTACCATGACAAAGCTCTTGATCTTAGACATGGCAGATAATATATACGCCGCCTGATCCTCATTGTATCCGGTCTCCTTGTCCTTTATGAACAGGAGCTCTATTCCATCCATGTCGCCATCTGTGGTTCTCACGATGTGACACTTAAGTCTCATCTTATTTATATCTCTGTGAGCTGATACGATCCTAGTCTCCATCTCAAAATCATCCACTCCGGTATTCTGAACCTTGTATAATCACTCTTAGGGAGCAGGTCGCTGAGTCCCACCAGCCCACTGTAGAAATTGCCATCTGTATATCCATACTCAGATATGTTCTTAGATACGTATCTCGTTCTCCATACGCCCTCCGGCTTATACAGATACAGAGCTATAACGCCTATATGGTTTATGATCCTCTCAAGACTCACGCTTCCTATCGTAACGTCTGATCGAAGCTCAAACAATACCATATACGCCTTCTTGTCACCATATTCAAACTGGTTGACAAATCCACTGACTACATATCTGTCCTTGTCGTTAACTATAAGTCCAAGTCTGTGCCATATGATAGCCTTCTTGTCGTCAAGTGTCGGCCAGAACTCATCGCTGACCATAAACTTATCCGGCTCCATGGCAATGGATTCGACATCCGAACCCACGATCTTAACTGCGGCATTGTTTATGCTGATGACTTCACCATCCTCGCAGAACACAACCGCAGGATATTCAACTATTCCCAGAAAATCTGAATAACCACTAAGTCTGTTTATCTCCATAAATATCTCTCCATATATCCACTGCACAAGTGCAGTTTTATCCCATTATTATACACCCCGTATATTATTTACCCCTTAATGCACATAAAACTTTCCTATGTCCCATCACATAGAAAAGTTTCATGTTACCATATATCATATATTACTACTGTGCATCCTCAGCATCACTAACCATAGCAGTTGCCTCGCTCTTCAGTCCGGTAAATGCCTTGTCGGCAACATCCTTTGTTGAAGCACATGCAGAAATAACATTGTCCAGTGATGACAGAAGATCTGACATATATCTGCTTACGCTCTCGCACTCCTTCTTCACATTGTTGCGAAGTCTGGTTGCATCATCTGTGGCTGCATTTCTTGTATTGGCAGCATCCTTCTGAGCTTCCTCTCTCATAACCTTGCACTCGTAATCTGTCTTTGCCGACAGAGCCTCTGCATCTGCGTGAGATTTATTTCTTGTCTTCTCTGCCTCTGAGTATGCCTCATCCTTCATGCTGTTGCACTTTGCCTCGGTCTGATCATACATCTGCTGGCACTGTATCTCTGTATCTGTCTGGAGCTTTGTGCATCTCTCCTTGACATCTGTCTCATATGCCTCGAGCTCTGCAGTTATAGTATTCTTCTTGTCTGTGCACTCCTTCTCAGTCTGTGCGATCAGTGCGTCTGCGCTCTCACGGGCCTCAAGAAGTGTTCTTGATATTGACTCGTATCTTCCTGCATTCTCAAGCTCTCTCTGCTTGTATGCATTGATCTGCTCCTTGAGTGACTCTATCTCGCTCTCCTGCTCTGAATTGGTCTTCTTGAGAGTCTCTATGGTCTTGGAAGACTCTGTCATATTGACCTCTCTCATGGTCTTGAGACTCAGAACAGCCTCGCTGAGCTTGTTGACGTTCGCCTTAAGCTCCTCTACTTCTTTATTGTGCTTTCCCTTAAGTTCATCAATATAGTAATCAACGGATGCCTTATCATATCCACCAAACTTCACTGTCTTCAGTGATTCTACTCTATCGTCAGTTACAACATCTTCTACCTGTTTTGCCATGACCTTACCTCCGAAAAACTAATCCTATTGTAGATACTCCGTAATTATAGCACACATAATTCTGTAAGCAAAGTATTTTTACCTTTTATGATTACAAACCACTTTTTTTATGCTATATTGTAACTGCTCATTGAATTTAAATTTTACGGAGGATCATATAGATGAAACACCATTCAAAACTTGTCATATTAGGTCTCGCGGCAACCCTCGTGATGACATCACTCACAGGCTGTCTTCACCGCAAGAAGACCACCTATCAGACATACATGCAGAACGTTCTCGACGTCAACTACAAAGGAAGCTTTGACGGATACGTGAAGGACAACGACGGCTCCGAGGAGGACGCCTCAGCCATGTACAGCGACAGCATAGATTATCTGGCCGGCCAGCTCATCAATCATTACTCACTGAACAACGCAGAGACAGACGAGGTGGATGCTATATTTGACGAGACCGCAAAGGTCATCTACTCCAAGGCCAAATATGAGGTGTCAAGAGCCTATAAGAGCGGAAGCGACTACTATGTGGACGTGACCGTGTATCCTATGGACATTCTCAATCAGGCATTTGACGATGTGTTCGCATATATCGACGACTATAACAAGAAGATCAGCGCCGGCGATTTCAACAACACCACAAAGGAAGATTACGAGAAAGAATTTGCCCAGGGCGTGTCGGATATCCTTCAGAATAAAGCCGCAGACATGGATTACCGCAGTCCTGTTGTGGTCTCTGTGAAGATAACCGATGACGGTGAATATTACTGTGCTGACCCGGTGGGGCTGTCCCAGGTTGATGCATCCATGCTTGCAATAGAGGGTTCCCAGCAGAGCTCAGGCTCTGACAGCTCAAGCGAGGACAGTTCAGACGAAGGCGATATCTCCTCAGGTGGCGAGACCGCCGAGTAACTATATGCATTAAGAATGTGTCTTAAGAATATACATTAAGAAAAGCTCAGCCTGTGTGATTTCTACTGAATCCATCACACAGGCTGAGCTTTATATATATGTTATCTCCGGCTACTTTCTCACCCTGACTGACTTTGTCTTGCTCCATGCTGAGTAGCATCTTGTGCCAAACTTGTTCGAAAAGCTTCTAACCCTTACATAATATGTTTTTCCGCCTTTAATCCGCTGCTTTACTCCAAGACTCGCAGTCGTCTTGCTTCCACCGCTTAACACCGTGAATGCATATGTACCCTTTTTAAAGTTTGATGTTGTTGAATACTGGATCTGATAGCCATCTGCGCAGCTTATCTTTCCCCACTTTAATCTTACAGACGCAGCCGATGGGCTCTTTATCTGGCTTATACCTGGTATCTTCGGGCTGACAGTAACAGGTATTATCTTCTTCACCTTCACATGATTCGAATCTCCAGCATATACGGTGATGTTTGCCTTGCCTATATACCGGGCTGCGATCGTTATTGTTCCAGCAGAGTCTACCTTTACAGCTTTGTTATCCGAGCTGTAGCTGAGCTTTCCGGCACGTGCGCTCACGCTCTGTGAAATAGATATTCTCTTCGAGCTGGTTGACATCTCTATTCTGTAGCTGCGCTTTTTCAGCGTTATGCTGTTCGGCGCCTTTTTGATCGTAAAATTGATCGTCTTCTGTCCCTGATATGTGCCAGCGCCTATAATTACAGCCTCTGCTGTTCCGGCTGCTTTGTTCTTATTGTATGAAACCGTATAATCTGTATCCTTCTCCAGCGTTTTGTCGCCAAGCTTTACTGTTACAGCCGGCTTCTTCGAATTACCATCATATGTATATTCTGTCTTGTTAAGTGTAACCTTTGCTGACGATATGCTCTTACGCGTGAGCTTTGAGCCATACGCATAGCTAGTCTCACCCTTTTCTCCACAGTATACACATGCATAGTAATACTCTGCCGGAGAATCATAATCTGCTGCCTTCTTCAGATATCGTGCAGTTGTTTTCTTTGCTGTGTAGCTGTGATCGACTGGGTCTGTTGCTGTACCGGTTTCAAAAATCTCACCACACATGCTGCAGACAACATCTCCTGTATATCCGCCGCCCATACAGGTAGCTTTCTTCTCTCCTACAAGCGTTCTATCATGGTCTGTCTTTGGAAGAATCTCAGCAGTCCTGCTGAGTTCTGCCTTGCACACGGTGCAGTATATAACCTTGTCTCGGCTGCCTTCAGCCTGACATGTAGCCAGATTTACATTCTCATACACAGCCTTTCCCTGGGTATGTCCGAGTGGCTCTGTCTTCTCATCCTTTGTCTTTTGGCATCGCTCACATGTGTATCTGATCATACCTTCTGCTGCACACAAAGCTTTTTTCTTAACCACGCCTGAATCCCATCTATGTCCCAATGCACCAATGGCTATCTTCTTGGTACTCTGATAACTCTTGCCATTCAGCGTGCATTTTGCTGTACACACCTTTGCACCATCGTTCTCGCAGGATGCCTGCGTTATCTTGCTTGTTACAGTCATCGGTTCACTGATCACATGACTCGAATCTCTGGTACAGGTGAGAACCAGCTTGCAAGTGTTGCCATTTGCTGACCACTCATACTTTGGGGCGTAATCATGCCCCAGGCTATCCCCGTGTGTAAATGTCTTTTTGCGATTCACTCTTCCACAGTTATCACAGGAATAATAATATTTCGCAGCAGTTGTACAGGTCGCAGCCTGTGCAAGAGTTTCATCATTTACTATTTCCGCAGTGTATGAATGTCCGCCTATCTCTGTTATATCAAGTTCATACTCAGCCTTCACCCACGGATTATATTTACTGGCAACCGTAATCGTTACAACGCCGTTGCCGATTGCCGAAAGTGATGCCGTAGTCCTAGACACTTCATTCACCTTTACAACAGTCTCATCCGACGATGTAACCGCATACTCATGTATGTCCGCTCTCGTTGGCCAATCCATTATATTTATACTCAGTTCCGCTCCAATTTCATACTCACTTGGTGAAGTAGTCCTGTTATCGCTGTCCTTCTCCTGCCAATACACATATCTGATACTGGTAGGAAGTGACACGACCTTCTCATATCCGCACTTTGAACACGTCTCTACTGTCTGGCTTTCACCCTCATCTGCCTCTGATATGACATACTCATGTCCCCCCTGATCTGCCACATTGAACGTGTATTCCTGACAAATTGAGCTGTCATATTTATGAACTATTCTTATGGTTACATCACCTGTTCCGACCGCCGTAAGCTTAGCATCATATCTTCTATAAGAAGATTCCGGATCACTCACTTTTACAATACCTTCATCCGATGATGTAACTATAAACTCAGAGTTGTCGACCTTCGTTGGTGCATAATCTACTTCCAGATTGATCTCATCACCTACTTCCACATCAGCAGGCTTGTAATATCCATTACTATCACTCCACCATACAGTACGTGTTATCGCCGTCGGGATTGTCACCGTTTTTGTCGTCCCGCACTTTGAACAAATTTTTTCTGTCTCTCCAGATCCCGGTTCTGCCTGACTTATTACATAGTCATGACCACCCACATCTGTTACCGACACAGTGATTACCCTCTTCATATCCGGATTCACGACCGGATATACAGTCACCGTTGTCTCTCCTATCTTGTTCATATGGAATGTTCCAGCATAGTTAGACGAAGGGGTATACGAAATAATAGACGGGTCTGCTATATCAAACACGAATTTGTCATCGGATTTGCTATCTGATGCCGTTGAGAAAGATAAGTATGTCTCTATATCCTTTCCTACTTCGAACTCCTGATCATATGTGGCTGATGAAGCAGTTTCCGATAATCTCCAGTACACGTACATCGTCTTTGGTCCTGTTACTTTACATCTCGTACATACGCCATCTGTAAAGCTATGCCCAAGAGCCGGAACCTCATCCTCTATCTTTTTGTAGCCACATTTAGCGCATGTGTATACTGTTCCACCTGTCTCTGTACATGTGGCCTCTTTTTTCACACCTTCACCATACACATGCTCCGTGCATGCATCATACCGCTGTCCAAGCAGCTTATCCAGCTTGGCCTGCGCTGCATCCACCTTTTTCTGCCACTTCTCCGGATCTACAGTCTCATAATATTCATCAAACAGCTTCTCAAATTCAGCTATTGTGTACACCTCATATTTGCTAGTATAGTTTGAAAGCTTGCTTGCATTGAAGCATGAAGTATTGCCATATCTGCCATAGAGTGTGAATCCGACTCCCATCACCTGATCTGCTGCCCAGAACATATTGGTATAATGTCCAACCGTGACTCCCTCCGAATCCGCCTTTTGTTCAACAGCTGTAAGCTGACTCTGCGAAGTTATGGATGAATATCCCAGCTCATCCCTTATCTTGTTAAAAGATGCCTTCTCACTGTTCCATCCTGCCGCCGGATCAGTATATCCAAACGCCAGATTCTCACATGACACCTGAAGAAGTGAATGATTTGTGAGTCCTGCACCTCTGTCCGCGCCTGACTGTGCCACCGCCATGAAATAGAAATTAGTCTTAGCCGCATTCCTCTTCATTGCCCCGACATAGTTTTCGTCTGTGTCCCTTAACGAATTAATTTTATTCAATACCGCAAATGTCGCCTTTGTGTTTTCAAGCGATATGGCGTCTTTCTTATCTCCGGTAACAACAACCTTGTTATTGCTCGATTCCGGAAGACCTGTATTATTTCCTCCCGCCCACTTGGAGAAATCTTCCTCACATGCCTCCTGCAGGACAGTCTTGGCCCGATTCAGATCATATTTCTGTTTTGTTGTCAGGTTGCTTTTCGCAAGCATCCAGTCTACAAAACCTATAGAGCCCTGATCATATACGGTCATCACTTCACTCTGATCTTTCTTCACCTGTTCCAACTCACTCTGAGCCTCTTCTATCTGCTGGTCAAGGGTACTGGCCTTAACAGTCTGAATACCTGTCGTCTGAATACCTGCCGTCAGCATCAGCACTGCACACATTACCACTGTTGCTGCTTTTTTACACAGTGTCCTTCCCGATAAGCTTCCTTTTCTTTTCATAATCTTTGATACTCCCCCTTTTTTCACATTCTATTTATATTACCCCTTTACCCACATGTACTCCGGCGCGCCCATGCAGGGGATTTATTATAAAATAAGGAGACTCATTATAATAATAAACAAGTCTCCTTATCCAGTATAATATACTATTTTATTTCTCCTTGAAGGTGAACTCCTCGTTCGCAAGCTTGAATCTGATACCATCTATGAGCATCATATCCGTTCCGCTGCTTATGATCTTGCCACGGATTAAAAATATTACTTGCAAACCAACGTTCCTTGGCACTAAATAGTTCCTCGCAGTCATGGCACAGCATATAATGTTTTTCTATATCCTGTGCTACTTTATTGGGTTCATTTGTTACTCGAATATTACCAAGTGCTGTCTTTATCATTTTTCGTCCTACAAAACGCGGAACAATATGACTAAGTTGAAGTTCCTTATTTTGCCTACACAAAGCACATTGGCCATATACTATTTTCTCCTTTCCCACTTCAAT
>OGNM01001134.1_pt1 | contig 12495 bp, 10 predicted proteins | sample 1573441 | NCBI WGS metagenome assembly OGNM01 (sample SAMEA2581915, study PRJEB24529) | metagenome | biome: Human gut stool | place: China | collected 2011
CAAAAAAGACAATAATAAAAAATGTTAAAAATAATGCTCAAACATAATTACACATAAATATTTATATAATCACAAGTTTTATTTCAAATTATAATTTTATTTAAAATCAAGCTATAACTTAAAATCAAAATAGCAATCGCTAAAATCTCAACAAACACAAAAAATAAAAATAAAAAACAACAAAACGCAAAATAGAAAGTAAGAACTCACAAAGAAATATAGCAAGGAGATGATCATATAAAATTACTTAACCTAAAAACAGACTATGTATTCAAACGTGTATTTGGACACGCAGGAAACGAAGAAATAACAAAAAACTTACTAAATTCAATAATAAAAGAAGAAATAACAGAAATAGAATTAGACAAAAATCCCATCTTAGAAAAAGATTTATTAGACGACAAAATAGGAATACTAGACATAAAAGCAAAACTCAACAACAACACAAACGTCGACATAGAAATGCAAGTAGTAGACCACAAAAACATAGAAAAAAGAATATTATTCTACTGTGCAAAGCTCTTTACAAGTTCATTAAAATCCGGATCAGACTATTCCACTCTAGAAAAATCTATAAGTATTTTAATCACAAATTATGAACTAGAAAAACACAAAGATATACAAAAATACATCACAAAATGGAACCTCAGAGAAGAAACATACCCAATGCATATCTTGACAGACACAATGGAGATCTATATAATAGAGCTTAAGAAGTTCAAGAAATTCAAAGACAATTCTAACTATAAGCAATTAAACTCTTGGATAAAATTCATAGAAAGTTCCGAGGAGGAGATAGACATGTCTAATAAAGAAATAGTAAAAGCTAAAAAAATATTAGAAGAAATCAGTCAAGACGAACACGAGCGTTATTTAGCAGAACTCAGAGAAAAATACATACTAGACCAAAATAATATCGAAGCAACAGGATATGACAAAGGTTTAAAACAAGGCAAAGAAGAAGGAATAAAAGAGGGAATAAAAAAAGGAAGAGAAGAGGGGAAAAAAGAAGGAAAAGAAGAAAGCAAAAAAGAAATAGCAAAAGAAATGATAAAAGAAAAAATACCATTAGAAGTAATCAGTAAAATCACAAAAATTCCAAAAAAAGAACTACAAGAAATAAAAAAAGAAATTTAATTTTACATCTATAATTTGAAATAAAACTTTAAAATAAAAACAAGTTTTAAAATAATAAAAAATGCTTGCAAAGCTTAAAAAATAGAGCTATGATAAGACCCGTGTGATTTTATAAAAATTTTATAATTTCACCTGGGTCTTTTTACTGAGGAGATTATATTGAGGAGAATGTTATGGAAAAATTGAAACCGAAGCTTTTCTCCGTGATGAAAAGCTACACGAAAGAACAGTTTGTAAAAGATGTGATCGCAGGTATCATTGTGGCGATCATTGCCCTGCCCTTATCCATTGCACTGGCACTGGCTTCCGGAGTAACACCGGAAAAGGGTATCTATACAGCAATCACCGCAGGCTTTGTGATCTCTTTCCTGGGTGGCAGCCGTGTGCAGATTGCCGGGCCTACTGCGGCATTTGCCACTATCGTAGCCGGTATTGTGGCGAAGAACGGTATGGACGGACTGATCATTGCGACACTGTTAGCCGGTGTGATCCTGATTCTGATGGGATTATTCCGACTGGGTAATCTGATCAAGTTCATCCCCTATACCATTACCACGGGCTTTACCTCGGGTATTGCCGTGACAATTCTGATCGGACAGATCAAGGACTTCCTGGGACTGACCATTGTCAGTGAAGAGCCGCTGATCGAGACCATGGACAAATTAAAAGCGGTATTTCAGTTTATATCCACCACCAATCTGCAGGCCCTTCTGGTGGGTGTGATCAGTCTGCTGATCCTGATCGTATGGCAGTATCTGCCGGGCTTCTGCAAGAAGATTCCCCCTTCACTGATTGCAGTACTGGTGGGAAGTGCCATGGTAGCACTGCTTAATATGAATGTAAACACCATCGGAGATCTGTATGAGATCTCCAATAAGCTCCCGACAATTTCTCTGCCGTCCTTCAGCCTGAAGACCGTACAGAATGTCCTGCCGGATGCTTTCACCATCGCTATTCTGGCGGCTATCGAGTCTCTGCTTTCCTGTGTGGTGGCAGACAGCATGGTGAATAGTAGACACCGCTCCAACATGGAATTGATCGCCCAGGGTGCCGGCAACATTACTTCCGCATTGTTCGGAGGAATTCCGGCTACCGGAGCCATTGCCAGAACCGCAGCCAACGTGAAAAACGGCGGACGTACTCCCATTGCAGGTATGGTACATTCTGTGACACTGCTGTTAATACTGGTGGTGCTGATGCCTTATGCGGCACTGATCCCCATGCCTACCATCGCAGCAATCCTGTTCATGGTGGCATACAATATGTGTGACTGGCGGAAGTTCGTAGGACTCTGCAGGACTGCACCCAAGAGCGATATCATCGTTCTGGTGACCACGTTTGTACTGACCGTTGTGTTTGATCTGGTGGTAGCCATTGAGGTAGGTATCCTGCTGGCAGCCATTCTGTTCATGAAACGTATGAGCGATGTGACGGAAGTGGAAGGCTGGAAATATGTGGACGATGAGGATGATGCGGACAGCCTGTCCTTAAGAGTCGTACCGCACAACGCTATGGTTTATGAGGTCAGTTTCCCTCTGTTCTTCGGTGCAGCGGACAAGATCCTCAAGATCACGCTGGATGAGAAGATGAATTGTCTGGTACTGCGTATGCGCAGCGTGAGCGCTATCGATGCCACAGCTATGCATAATCTGGAACAGCTATATACAGACTGCAAGAAGAAAAATATCCAGATCATTCTGTCCCATGTAGGGGAACAGCCCATGCACGTCATGGAGAAGAGCGGTTTCCTGGACAAGGTCGGCAGAGAGAATGTGTGTGCGCATATTGATGATGCACTGGAGTGCGCCGCACGGTTGGGATAAGGGGCAAAAACTATCATTTGTGGACGGGTTCTTTAATTTACAACCTCAATATTTTGTGCTAAGATAGATGCGGATACGCAAGCTTTTGCGTGTCCGCTTTGTCGTGTATTCTTTTACAGAACAGGAGAAAATCATGGCTGAATTGACACCAATGATGCAAAAATATATGGAGACCAAGGAGCAGTATAAGGACTGCATCCTTTTTTATCGCCTGGGAGACTTTTATGAAATGTTCTTTGACGATGCTATAGTAGCATCCAAAGAGCTGGAAATTGCACTGACCGGAAAAAGCTGTGGACTGGAGGAACGTGCTCCTATGTGTGGCATTCCCTATCATGCGGTGGAGACATATCTGGCCAGACTGGTCAGCAGGGGCTATAAAGTAGCCATCTGCGAACAGGTGGAGGACCCAAAGCTGGCAAAGGGACTGGTGAAGAGGGAAGTCATCCGTGTGGTAACACCAGGAACGAACCTTAATGCCCAGGCACTGGATGAGTCAAAAAATAACTATATTATGAGTATTGTCTATGTGAGTGTGCATGGCCTATACCTCGGATGGAATCGGCATTTCCGCAGCGGATGTCACTACCGGAGATTATTATGTGACAGAGGTAGAAGACCTGCGGAAACTGAAGGACGAACTGATGAAATATGAGCCCTCGGAGATCATCTGCAATGAGGCCTTTCTGGTCAGCGGATATGATGTGGAGGACTTGAAGTCCCGGTTACATATGTCGGTCAGCTCACTGGAGTCTCACATGTTCGATGATGACGGCTGCCGGCGGATCCTTATGAGACATTTTAAGGTGAATACTCTGATCGGCCTCGGTGTTGAGGAATTTCCTACAGGAATTCTGGCAGCAGGAGCATTACTGCAATATTTATATGATACCCAGAAGACGGATCTGGAACATTTTACTCATATTTCTCCCTATCTTACCAGCAAATACATGCTGTTGGACAGTTCCACCAGAAGAAATCTGGAACTGACAGAGACACTGCGGGAAAAGCAGAAGAGAGGGTCTCTGTTGTGGGTACTGGACAAGACGAAGACGGCCATGGGCGGCAGATTGCTGCGAAACTATATTGAGCAGCCTCTGATTGATAAGGAAGAAATGGAGAAACGTCTGGATGCAATCCAGGAACTGAATCGGGATTCCATCTCCCGGGACGAGATCAGAGAGTACCTGAATCCGGTTTACGATCTGGAACGACTGCTCAGCAAAGTAACTTATAAGACGGCAAACCCCAGAGATCTGATCGCTTTTCGTAACTCTCTGCAGATGCTGCCGCCTATCAAGACGGGGTTGGCGGGCTTCCAGAAAGAGGAGCTGGCAGCCATCCGGGGAGAAATCGATGGACTGGAGGACATTTATCAGCTGATTGACGAGGCGATCGTTGAGGAACCGCCCATATCTATTCGTGAAGGCGGAATGATCAAGGATCAGTTCGATGAGACTATAGATCATCTGCGTGCCGCCAAACATGACGGCAAACAATGGCTGGTCCAGCTGGAGGAAGAAGACAGAGAACGTACCGGGATCAAGAATCTCAAAATCAAAAAAAATAATGTGTTCGGCTACTTCTTTGAGGTGACCAATTCCTACAAGGATCTGGTGCCGGAGGATTATATCCGCAAGCAGACCCTTGCCAATGCGGAGCGGTATACCACACCGAGATTAAAAGAACTGGAAGATACGATCTTAAATGCGGAGGACAAGCTTCAGACACTGGAGTATGATATTTTCTGCAGAATCCGGGATACCATCGCACAGGAACTGGTACGTATCCAGAATACTGCCAAGGCGCTTGCAAAGCTGGATGTTTATGCATCCCTGTCCCTGGTGTCTGAGCGCAATCACTATGTACGCCCGAAGTTAAATGAAAAAGGTGTCATTGATATCAAGGATGGCAGACATCCTGTGGTGGAACAGATGATCACTAATGACATGTTCATTGCCAACGACACCTATCTGGATAATGGAAGTCATTGTATCAGCATCATTACCGGTCCGAATATGGCGGGAAAATCCACATATATGCGTCAGACGGCACTGATCGTGCTGATGGCACAGATCGGTTGTTTCGTGCCTGCCAGAAGTGCCAACATCGGCATTGTAGACAGAATCTTTACCCGTGTGGGTGCGTCGGATGACCTGGCCAGCGGGCAGTCCACGTTCATGGTGGAGATGAATGAGGTGGCGAATATTTTACGGAATGCCACATCCAAAAGTCTCCTGATCCTGGATGAGATCGGAAGAGGCACGTCCACCTTTGATGGCCTGAGCATTGCCTGGGCAGTGATCGAACATATCAGTAATCGAAAGCTTTTGGGAGCGAAGACACTGTTTGCCACCCATTATCATGAGCTGACCGAGCTGGAAGGCAAAATGAACAATGTCAACAACTACTGCATCGCAGTCAAGGAATGCGGAGACGATATTGTATTCCTGCGTAAGATCGTAAAGGGCGGTGCAGACAAGAGCTACGGTATCCAGGTGGCCAAACTGGCAGGTGTGCCGGATATGGTCATTGACCGTGCAAAAGAGATCGTGGAACAGCTGTCCGACAATGATATCACCGAAAAGGTGCAGAGTATCGCCATTGATAATAAGGGCGATGGGAAAGCAAAAAAACAGCCAAAATATGATGAAGTGGATCTGGCGCAGATGTCTCTGTTTGATACGGTGACGGACGAGGATGTGCTGAAGGAACTGATGGAGATCGAAGTAACGACTCTGACACCGCTGGATGCACTGAATACTTTGTACCGCCTGCAGAATAAGTTAAAGAACCGCTGGAACGGCTAGAAAGCATAAGGGAGGAGATTTATGGGAATACATGTACTGGACTCCCGGACGATCGACAGGATCGCTGCCGGTGAGGTGGTGGAGAGACCAGCCAGTGTGGTAAAGGAACTGGTGGAGAATGCCATTGATGCCGGATCTACAGCAATCACGGTGGAGGCAAAGGAAGGCGGCATTGAATTCATCCGCGTGACGGATAACGGCTGCGGTATCGAGAGAGATCAGCTTCCTACCGCGTTCCTGCGCCATGCCACCAGTAAAATAGAGGATGCGGATGATCTGAACCATATTGCGAGTCTGGGATTCCGTGGTGAGGCTTTATCCAGTATCGCGGCAGTTTCCCGGGTGGAGATCATTACCAAGCGAAAGGAAAATCTCACGGGTACCCGCATGGTACTGGAAGGGGCGCGGGAGCAATCCATTGATGAAATCGGTGCACCGGACGGCACAACGTTCCTCATGCGGAACCTGTTTTTTAATACGCCGGTACGCCGGAAGTTCTTAAAACAGCCTGCCACAGAGGGCAGTTATATCACGGATCTGATGGAACATCTGGCATTGTCGAGACCGGATATTTCGTTTAAATTCGTACTGGGAAACCAGACCAGATTCCATACCTCCGGAAACGGTGACCTGCGGGAGGTAATTTACCGGATCTACGGCAGGTAGATCGCCGCAGAGCTGGGGCCTATCCAGATCGAAGAGAACGGCATCAAAGTCGAAGGATATCTGGGCAAACCGGTACTGGTGCGTTCCAATCGTAACTTCGAGATCTATTTTATCAACGGTCGTTTTATCCGCAGCGGTGTGATCGCCAAGGCTATCGAGGAAGGCTACAAGCAGTATCTGATGCAGCATAAGTTTCCACTGTGCGTACTGCATATCACCATGGATACGGAGACGGTGGATGTGAACGTACATCCTTCCAAAATGGATGTGCGGTTCTCTGACGGCATGGCATTTGCCAGAATGCTCAGTGAGAAGATCGCCATCACTTTGCGGAACCGGGAGATGATCCCGGATGCTTCTCTGGAGGATGAAAAGGCAATCCAGAAGAAAGAACAGGAAGAGAGAAGAGCTTCCTGGAAAGAACACACACCGGAAGTATTTGAAAAAAAGAGAGAAGAAAGCTATCGTGTCATGGAGGCAGCAAAATATGAAGCGGCTTCCAGGGACCGGAGAGAATTTATACAGAAACCTGTCTGGCAGGAAAATCATGCCGGGGTACAGACCAGTATCCGCAAGCCGGAGCTAATAGAGAACTCCACAGTGGGTGTTGCAGGAACTGTGACGGTGAAAAAAACGCAGGCCGTCCTGTACGGTAATACACCAGAAGTTTCCAAAGCAGTCAGCACCACAGCCGTACCGCAGGAAGATGATTTCTTCGTGGAGGCAGTGCCGCCGGAAAACAGGAAGAACCCGGTACAGGAACAGATGGCCACAACAACTGCTTCCGGACAGCCCACGGCATCGTCGCAGGATGCAGCTGCCGCCCCGGAACCGGAGATCAAAAATACCCAGCAGTTGAATCTGTTCGAGGAAAAACTGTTGTCCATGCAGAATCGCAGCCGTTACCGGATTATCGGTCAGGTCTTTGATACTTACTGGCTGATCCAGTTTGAAGACAAATTGTTCATCATTGACCAGCATGCGGCTCATGAAAAGGTAAAATATGAACGCCTGATGAAACAGTTTTATGAAAAGAGTGTGGTGTCCCAACGTCTGATGCCGGCGATTATTGTCAGCCTGACAGGGCAGGAGGAAAGCATTCTGCACACCTATGAGGATGCTTTTGCACAGCTGGGATTTGAGATTGATGCTTTCGGAGGCAACGAATATGCCCTCCGTAGTGTGCCAGTGGATCTCTACGGATGCAGTGAGAGGGAACTGTTCCTGGCAGTGCTGGATGAACTGTCCCAGGAGACCGGCAATCGCGGAAGTTTTCAGGTCATTGAGGAAAAGATTGCATCCATGTCCTGCAAGGCGGCGGTCAAAGGCAATAACCGTCTGAGCTTTCAGGAGGCGGAGAAATTGATCGACGAACTTCTGACCCTGGATAATCCCTACAACTGTCCCCACGGCAGACCCACTATTATTACCATGACGGAGACAGATCTGGAGAAGAAATTTAAGAGGATAGTATAATGCGTTTACTGATCAAACAGAGAGTGTTTTCCTGGACAGATTCCTATGATGTCTATGATGAAAATGAAAATCCAAAATATTTTGTAAAAGCGGAGTTTTTCTCCCTGGGACACCAGCTTCATGTATACGACAGAAATAACCATGAACTGGGAGTGATCAGACAGCGGCTGCTTACCTTTCTTCCGGCCTTTGAAATCGAGATCGGTGGCCGGGTCCGTGGTGAAATCCGCAAACAGTTTTCTTTTTTCAAGCCCAGATATGAGATCGACTATAACGGCTGGCGCGTGGAGGGAGATTTTCTGGGATGGGATTATGATGTATACAATGGATGCAGCAGTATCATCCATATCTCTAAAGAACTGTTTCACTGGGGAGATACGTATACTATTAATTTCTCCGATCCACAGGATGAACTGGAGGGTCTGATGCTGGTCATCGCCATCGATGCAGCAAACTGTACCCAGAACAACGGATAGCAGGATAAAAAGAGTAAGGAAAAAATAATGTCGGTAATACAGAATAAAAAGAAACCACTGGTGGTCCTGACCGGGCCGACAGCTGTGGGAAAGACAAAACTGTCCATCGCGCTGGCAAAAGCCATAAACGGAGAAATCCTGTCGGCAGATTCCATGCAGGTATATAAACATATGGATATCGGTTCTGCCAAGATCCGTCCGGAGGAGATGGAGGGGGTGCCCCATCATCTGATCGATATTCTGGAGCCCTGGGAAGAATTCAATGTAGTAGTGTTCCAGAAACATTGTCTGGAATGTATGGAGCAGATATATGACAGGAGCCATATCCCTATTCTGGTGGGAGGCACCGGATTTTACATTCAGGCGGTGCTTCGGGGCATTGATTTTACGGAAAACGAAGAGAACACCGAATATCGAAAAAAACTGGAACTTCTGGCAGAAGAACAGGGACCGGAGAGTCTGCATGAGATGCTGAAGAAGGTCGATCCCGTATCGGCGGAGAATATTCATGCCAATAATATCAAGAGAACCATCCGTGCTTTAGAATATTATGAACTGACAGGAGAACCGATCTCTGTACACAACGAGAGGGAAAAAGAACGGACAAGTCCCTATAATTTCAGCTATTTTGTGCTGACGGACGACCGGGAAAAGCTGTATGCACGGATCGAGGACAGAATCGATGAAATGATGTCACAGGGTCTGGTGGATGAGGTAAGACAACTGAAGGATATGGGATGCCGTAAGGGCATGACGTCCATGCAGGGACTGGGCTACAAGGAGATTCTGGAATATCTGGATGGAGAATGCAGCCTGGAAGATGCGGTCTATACCTTGAAACGGGATACCAGGCATTTTGCCAAGAGACAGCTGACATGGTTTCGCAGAGAGAGTGAAGTCACCTGGATCGACAAGGGCCGGTTTGATTATAACGAAGAGAAAATATTGGAATACATGATCAGAGAATTAGGAGAAAAAGAGATTTATGAGAAGCAGTAATGAAGAGATCTACCTGTCTATGGGAATCAGCAAGACCGTATATGATTACGGCTGCACCATTGAGAAAAGTTTAAGAGACCGCTTTGATGAAGTGGATAGTAACGCGGAATACAATCAGTTAAAGGTGGTAAATGCCATGCAGCAGCATCAGGTCAGTGAGGCCTGCCTGTTGGGCACTACCGGTTACGGCTACAACGATCTTGGAAGAGATACCCTGGAGGCTGTCTATGCAGCGACTTTCCATACGGAGGATGCACTGGTGCGCCCTCAGATCACCTGCGGCACGCATGCACTGGCATTGGCTCTGATGAGCAATTTAAGACCTGGAGACGAACTGTTGTCCCCGGTAGGCAAACCCTATGATACGCTGGAAGAAGTCATCGGTATCCGCCCGTCGAAGGGATCGCTGGCAGAATACGGTGTGACTTATCGCCAGGTGGATCTGCTGCCGGACGGAAGCTTTGATTACGATAAAATCCGTGAGAATATCAATGAGAAAACTCATCTGGTAACGATCCAGCGATCCAAGGGCTACCAGACCAGACCCACCCTGTCCGTACAGCGGATCGGCGAGCTGATCGCCTTTATCAAAGACATCAAGCCGGATGTGATCTGCATGGTGGATAACTGCTACGGAGAATTCGTGGAGACCATAGAACCTTCCGACGTGGGTGCGGATATGATCGTAGGATCTCTCATCAAGAACCCCGGAGGCGGACTGGCTCCTATCGGCGGATATATTGCCGGAAAGAAAGAATGTGTGGAAAATGCGGCATACCGTCTGACCTCTCCGGGGCTGGGCAAGGAAGTCGGCGCTTCCCTTGGCATTTTGAAAGATTTTTATCAGGGATTTTTCCTGGCTCCCACGGTGACGGCGGGAGCACTGAAGGGTGCGATCTTTGCAGCCAATGTCTATGAAAAATTAGGTTTTGCGGTAGTACCGAACGGCAGTGAGAGCCGACACGATATCATTCAGGCAGTGACCTTCGGTCAGCCTGAGGGGGTTATCGGCTTCTGCCAGGGAATTCAGGCGGCGGCACCGGTAGACAGTCATGTGACACCGGAACCCTGGGATATGCCGGGATATGATGCACAGGTCATTATGGCAGCGGGAGCATTTGTTTCCGGTTCCTCCATTGAGCTGTCTGCGGACGGCCCCATCAAGCCTCCGTATGCAGTGTATTTCCAGGGCGGACTGACCTGGCAGCATGCCAAATTCGGTATTCTGAAATCCCTGCAGGTACTGGTACAAAAAGGTCTTGTGACGGAAGAACAGATCCGGAAAGCATGTAGAACTACATTGAAAAATACGAATCCTGTAGAAAAAGCGCAAAATAAAATCTACTAAATTTGTGTACAGAAGAAGCTTTTTGTGATAGTATAAAAAGACGTATGGAAGACAGGCTCACGGGGAGACTGTTCAGCCATGGAGAGTACACAGAAGAAAGAAGAGGAACTACCTTGAAGAGAATTAATTGGGTTTTGATCGTCCTGGTACTGATCGGATTTGTGATCGGCAGATTTATAGGGACTTATTTCGACGGTACTTTTCTGAATTACGGACAGAATTTCGGCCTCAGCAGTCCAGTGGAACTGAATCTCGGTTTCATTATTCTGACTTTCGGGCTGGAGTTTAACATCACGATCGCCAGTGTGATCGGTGTGATCATAGCGTTTGTGGTATACCGTTTTATCCGTTAGGCAGCATACGTCGGAGCAGGCAGAAGGAGACTTATGCCCGAGAAGAATGTACAGGTAAATACAGACCGGGGACTTCCCTATGAGAGATTTCTGCAGTTCGGACCGGAGAATCTTACGGAGGCGGAATTGCTTGCGGTGATTCTGCGAACCGGGACGAAGGAGGATTCCGCGGTGGCGCTGGCTGAGAAGGTACTGGCACTGGCTACCTATCCGAGAGAAGGACTGCTGGGTCTGCATGATGTGAGTGTGGAAGAACTGATGGAGATCCGGGGCATCGGCATGGTGAAAGCGGTGAAACTAAAATGCATTGCCGAACTGTCCAACAGGATGAGCCGGGCCAAAGCCAGAGAGGGGATCTGCTTCACCAGAGCGGATCATGTGGCGGAATATTTTATGGAAAAACTCAGACACAGGGATACCGAATGTGTGTATCTGCTCTGTCTGGATGCCAAAGGACAGCTGATCCGTGAGAAGAAATTGTCGGACGGCAGCGTCAATATGGCACTGATCTCTCCCAGAGAGATATTTTTGGAGGCGTTAAAGGACAAGGCAGTCAGTCTTATCCTCGTGCACAATCATCCCAGCGGAGATCCCACTCCCAGCAGATCCGACAGGGAGCTGACGGAAAATGTGGCAAAGGTGGGAACCCAGATGGACATTCCGCTGTTAGACCACATTATTATTGGCGATAACAGGTATACTAGCTTCAGAGAGCAAAAATTTTTGATATAAGAAAGGGATAACGACAGTGGCAAACAATGCATTTGGTATCGACCTTGGTACCAACAATATAAAGATCTATAACCGCAATGATGACAATATCATGATCGAAAAAAATATGATTGCCATCGAGAATAAGAATACTTTATTTGCTTATGGTAACTCTGCATTTGAAATGTATGAGAAAGCTCCCAGCAATATTCATATTTCTTATCCGCTTTCCAATGGTGTGATCGCGGATATCAAAAATATGGAGACGCTGGTAAAGTATTTTATCGGTGATCTGCAGAAGGGCAATACCAAGCCTTCTGATTTCTTCATTGCAGTGCCTACGGATGTTACCGAGGTGGAAAAAAGAGCATTCTATGATCTGATCAAAGGAGCTAACGTAAAGGCCAAGAAGATCATGGTAGTGGAGAAGGCCGTGGCAGACGGTCTGGGTCTGGATATCGATGTAAAAAATTCCCAGGGCGTCCTGGTGGTGAATGTCGGCTATGAGACCACGGAAATCTCCATCCTGTCACTGGGCGGTATCGTACTGAGCCGTCTGATCAAGGTGGGCGGCATGAAATTTGATGATGCCATCCGTGCGGCAGTCAGAAGAGAATTCTCTCTGATCATCGGTGGCAAGACGGCTGAGAATGTGAAGATTGCCCTGAAGGAACTGGAAGAAGAAGGAATTCTGAT
>OGNM01001149.1_pt1 | contig 12379 bp, 10 predicted proteins | sample 1573441 | NCBI WGS metagenome assembly OGNM01 (sample SAMEA2581915, study PRJEB24529) | metagenome | biome: Human gut stool | place: China | collected 2011
GCATCGGCTGTCCGTCAGCACAGGGCGAGTCCTTAGAGGAGGCTGCCATTGTTCACGGTCTTGATCCGGATGCGTTATATAGCTGCAATGTGCTCGGAGGACAGGCACTCACAGTGAGCAAGACACCGGATGGAAAGCTGATATATGAGAAAGTGTCAGGAGACAAAGGAGAGGATTCTGCAGTCAATGTCATCGCAGGCCCTTCATGCTATGGCGATGAGCTGATGAACCTCGGACTCATCACCAGCGACACATCGGCGGGAGAGATAGTCGGAGAGGATATGCCTTGCGGAGACTATGATTCCAGACTCTATGTGCTCAAGGCAGAGTAAGCGGGTTTGCGAAAAAATTTTCCTGGATATAGTCCAAAATAATAGAAAGCGTACAAGATTTTTGGATTTTGTACGCTTTCCTGCTTTTTCGGGCAGAAAAAGAAAAAAGGCAGTTAAGATGTGCCTGCGTAAATCGGAGGAGAAAACACAGTATGAATATATTTGACATAATGGGGCCTGTAATGGTTGGACCGTAGAGCTCACACACGGCAGGGGGTGAAGGTGTGTATCGGTGCAGACATGTCCGATACACAGAAGGAGACTGCGCGTGGAGGCCTTGCAACCACTCGCACGGCGCTTGAGGTGAAAAATAGACTAAAAATGTAGACAGAAACTATGGCATTTGTCAAATTGCATAAATAAGGTTTTTTTTAGCCTGCAAACATGATATAATTGCATAAAGAATGTTTAAAAAATGCAGTTGGGGATGATCAGATGAGCAACAGGAAGAGAATATGCGTTATAACAGCACAGGTTGAAGAGAGTACACAGAATCGCTTCATGCAGGGATTTCTGAAGCAGGCATATGATATGAATTACGATGTCTGCATATTTTCCATGTTTTTGAAGTACCAGGATTCAACAGACAGGGAGGTTGGAGATTCAAATATCTACAACATTAAGAATTTTAACCTTGTTTATGCTGTGTTATTGTGTCCGGACACCATACAGACGCCGGGAGTCGTAGAAAAGCTGGAGAAGCGCCTGCAGTCAGAATTTGCAAATGGTGTGGTAGTGGTAGTCGACAAAGAGAATAACATATTCCCAACGGTCATGATGGATCATTATACCCCTATAGTAAAACTCGTGGATCACCTTATAGAGGTTCACGGACACAATAATATATATTTCCTGGGCGGACTCAAGGAGCACATACACTCCAAGCAGCGACTCGCCGGTTACATAGACAGCATGAAGGCGCACAACCTGCCGGTTACGGACGACATGATATATTATGGAACATACTGGTACGACAGCGGCGACTACATGGTGGACGAGCTTGTGAAGGATAAGGAGCATCTGCCGGATGCCATCGTATGTGCAAATGACTGTATGGCCATCGGAGTGTGCACCGCATTTGACAGATATGGAATAAGAGTTCCCGAGGACATAGCCGTGGTGGGCTATGACTCCATAGAAGACGGAAGAAACAGTCCTGTTCCGATCACATCTGCGGACATACCGGCGGATGACTGCGGGCACTACTGTATGAAATATATAGATGCAAAGCTCAACGGACATGACGTACCGGAATTCAAGTCCAATGTGGAGCTGTACATAGGTGGAACCTGTGGCTGTGAGGGCTGGGAACGAGAGACAGTCAGGATCAGAAGAGACAAATGGGAGACAGACCTCTCAGAGACCGGCTTCTACTCTTGCTTCAACAACAGGGCGGATGACCTTGTGGCGCAGACGAGCGTGGAGTCATTCTTTGACACCGTGTCGGAATACGTGTACCAGATAAGACCATTTGAGAGCTTCCATCTGTGCCTGAACGACTACTGGAGAAATCCGGAGGTCATGACCGGCGATGAGGCACTTCGCCACGGTTACACAGATCATGTATACAGACTGATAAAGTGCGGCCCGGATGAAAAAGAAGAGAGACACATACGCTACGACGACGTATTCGAGTCTGCGAAGCTGTTGCCGGAGCTGTACGAGGACAGGGATTATCCTACAGCGTTCATATTTACACCATTGTTCTTCCAGGACAGAAGCTTTGGCTATGCAGTGGTGAACTACGGTGCAGAGCCGAGGGTGTACGAAGATGTATACAGATCCTGGATCAAGACGGTTGCCAGGGACATGGAGTCATTTGCAAGACATCAGGGACTCAATGTACTTCTAAACAAGCTTGAGGCGGATCAGATAAGAGACGGTCTCACCGGAATGTACAACTACAGAGGCTTCATAGGCAGGGCAAATGACATGATAATCCAGGCCGCTGAAGAGAAGTCTGAGATACTTGTGTTGGCGGTGGATCTGAAGAATACACGCCAGATAAACAGCAATGACGGAAGAACAGAGGGTGACAGAGTCCTAAGCTATGTTGCCCAGTCGATAAATGAGATACTTACCCCATACGAGATATCCATGAGGATGGGAAATGACGAGTTCGTCATAGCCACAGTGGCAAAGAGTGGCGATATCTCAAGGGGAGAATATATAGCCAAGGAACTCAAGAAGAAGCTTGAGGCGGCAAACAGTGGCGGAAAGGACGATTACGAGCTCGGTATATATTACGGATGTAAGAAGGCTCTGGTCAAGTCATCTGCCGAGCTGGAGACCCTCATCAACGATACGGTCAACCAGAAGAACCGCATAAAAGAACAGAACAATGCCAAGGGACGCAACAAAGCGACGATAACGAACAGGGATCTGGAGAGAGATGAGATAGTAGCTATGATACTGGACAACAACATGCTCACATATCATTTCCAGCCTATAGTAAGTGCCCGTGACGGAAGCATATTTGCATACGAGGCACTTATGAGGATATTGGTTCCTATGAGAATGTCACCCCCTGAGCTTCTGGAGAGTGCAGAGAGACTGAACAGACTGTACGATGTGGAAAAACTCACACTGTTCAACGTCGTGGAGATCGTGGCATCGAATCCTGAGATGTTCAGGGGCAAGAAGGTATTTATCAACAGCATGCCGGGGCATATGCTCAACGCACAGGACAGAAAAGAATTCCTTTCAAAGGTGAAGACGCTCCAGTGTGCAGGCATAGTCATAGAATTTACCGAGGGAGCAGAGCTGTCGGATGCGGAACTGAATGATCTCGAGGCATTCCTCAGAGGAAATGGCATGGAGATCGCTATAGACGACTACGGCGCAGGCTATTCAAATGTAAACAATCTTCTCAGGTATATGCCTGAGTATGTGAAGATAGACAGAATGCTTCTGACAGGGATCGATGCAGACCCACACAGACAGCATTTCGTCAAGGATATAATAGAATTCACCTCGACCAATGACATCAAGGCGCTGGCGGAGGGCGTTGAGACCACGAAGGAGATGAAGACCGTCATCCAGCTCGGTGCGGATCTCATTCAGGGATACTATACCGCCCATCCGAACGCGGAGGTAGTACAGCTCATATCCCCACAGGTTGTGAATGAGATAGTTCAGTACAACCAACAGGAAGAGGTGGCTGAGAACAGCAGCATATTTGTCATGGAGCATGAGAGAAATGCATCACTTCTGAAGCTCGCATCCCAGGGAATCAGGGAGATAGTTGTGGCACAGAGAGCCGGTGGCGACAACAATGTCCGCATAGTCGGCGCACAGGGCTTCAAGTCAAATATGACACTCAAGATAAAGGATGGTTTCACCGGAACCATAGTGCTGCAGAACGTAAGCTTCTCGGGCGACCGCGACAAGCCTTGTATAGACTGCGGTGAGAATACGGATCTGCACATCGTGCTTGAGGGTAAGAATTTCTGCAGGAATGGCGGAATAAAGATACCGGAGTCGTCCAGAGTGACATTTATCGGAGATGGTGATATAATGGTCCGCGTCAACGGTAACAGCTATTACGGAATAGGCAATGACATTCATTCAAAGCATGGAGTCATGAAGTTCAAGCAGGAGGGCGCCATTAATATAGAAACAAACGGTGTGAACGGAGTGGCAATAGGCGCCGGACTCGGAGGAGATATACGTATAGAGAAGGGCCGATACGACCTGTATATCAACGGCGAGAACGGAGTTGCTATTGGAAGCATAAGCACCCCGGTGAATCTGAATCTCCTGCAGGCGGACATAGACATAACCTATGAGGCTGCAAATGGAGTCGCCATCGGCTCGGTGAGCCAGCACGCAGATATCGCGATAAAGAACACATCCATATCGCTCAGAGGATCGGGCAACAGATACGTGGCGGTCGGAACCCTGGACGGAGATGGATGCAGCGTAGATATAAGCAGAGCACATGTGGACATGAACCTTAAGGGCAATTCGTGCATAGCCATGGGATCTGACCATGGAATAGCAGACATACGCATGACGGACGCCAACTCAAGGCTGGCGGTTCAGGGCGAGGCGTGCTTCGCACTTGGAAGCAGAGACGGCACAGGCATGCTGTCTAGCAATAATGCAGATCTGAATGTGGTTGTCAGGAATTCACTGAACATAGATATATCCGCGGCAGAGCAGGACATACGTCTGGTGAATGGAAGATACATGTTCATTTTGAACAATGAGAATATAGAGCGCAAGGTAGTAGAGCGCTATTAATTCAAAGGAGTATAAAGGATAATGGAAAGAGAGACTATGTGTATACAGGCTGGATACCAGCCTAAGAATGGGGAGTCAAGAATGATACCGATCGTACAGAGCACAACGTTCAAGTACGACACGAGCGAGGATATGGGTAAGCTGTTTGACCTTGAGGAGAGCGGATATTTCTACACCAGACTTGCAAATCCGACAAATGATTATGTGGCAGCCAAGATATGTGCCCTGGAGGGGGGATCGGCAGCAGTGCTCACATCGTCAGGACAGGCAGCAACATTCTTCTCGGTATTCAACATTGCCGGAGTGGGAGATCACGTTGTGGCATCATCCACCATATACGGAGGAAGCTTCAACCTTTTTGCTGTGACCATGAAGAGAATGGGTGTGGAATTTACATTTGTGGATCCTGACTGCTCGGACGAGGAACTTGAGGCAGCGTTCAGACCGAACACCAAGGCCGTGTTTGGCGAGACCATAGCCAATCCGGCACTCATAGTATTCGATATAGAGAGATTTGCAAATGCGGCACATGCACACGGAGTACCACTCATCGTGGACAACACATTTGCCACACCGATCAACTGCAGACCTATAGAGTGGGGCGCAGACATAGTCACACACTCCACCACGAAGTACATGGACGGACATGATGCAACCGTGGGTGGGGCGATCGTGGATTCAGGCAAATTCGACTGGATGGCACACGCAGACAAGTTCCCAGGACTCACCACACCTGATGAGTCATATCACGGAGTGGTATACGCAGAGAAGTTCGGCCAGGGCGGCGCATATATCAACAAGATCGTGGCACAGCTTATGAGAGATCTCGGCCCGATACCTGCACCTATGAATTCGTACATGCTCAATCTTGGACTGGAGTCGCTTCACGTGCGTATGCAACGTCACTGTGAGAACGCACTGGCGGTTGCGAAGTTCCTCGAGGCACACGATAAGATAGCCTGGGTAAATTATCCTGGACTTGAGAGCAGCAAGTATTACGAGCGTGCTAAGAAGTATATGCCGGACGGCACATGTGGAGTTGTGTCATTTGGCGTCAAGGGAGGAAGAGCTGCTGCGGAGGCCTTCATGAAGGAACTCAAGGTTGCGATGATAGCAACACATGTGGCGGATGCACATACATGCGTTCTTCATCCTGCATCAGCTACACACAGACAGATGAATGACGAGGAGCTTCTGGCGGCAGGAGTAAGTCCTGATCTTGTGAGACTGTCGGTGGGCATTGAGAATGTAAAAGACATAATAGCAGATCTTGAAAATGCACTGGATAAGGTACAGATATGAGAATAATAAATATAACCGACCTTTCGGCACCCGAGCTTGATATATATGCGCGCATGTCAGAGAATCAACTGGCGCACATATATGAACCGGCTTCCGGGCTGTTCATAGCTGAGAGTCCAAAGGTCATAGAGAGGGCACTGGATGCGGGTTACGAGCCAGTGTCCATTCTATTGGAAGATAGGCACGTGGAAGGACAGTGCGCGGATATAATAAAGCGGTGCGGAGATATACCGATATACACAGCACCATTTGATGTCCTCACGAAGCTCACGGGATTTGCCCTGACAAGGGGGATGCTGTGCGCCATGAGGAGGGCAGAGCTGCCGTCTGTTGAGAGCGTGTGTGAACATGCCGCCAGAATAGCGGTGCTTGAGGAAGTGATGAACCCGACAAATGTGGGAGCGATATTTAGAAGTGCGTCGGCACTCGGGATGGATGCTGTACTGCTCACGCCGGGCTGCAGTGACCCGCTCTACAGGAGGGCGGCAAGGGTCAGCATGGGAACAGTGTTCCAGATACCGTGGACATATATTACATTTGACACCCTGGGTCTTGCACACAATAAAGCAGATCATGGCATATTGCCGGAGTTTGGGATGAAACAACTTCACAGTATGGGCTTCAGGACGGCATCCATGGCGCTAAGAAATGACACGATAGACATACACGACCCGGAGCTGAAGCAGATCGACAGACTTGCAGTAATACTGGGAACCGAGGGAGAAGGCCTCAAGACAGAGACCATAGATTCCAGCGACTACACAGTGAAGATACCAATGTATCACGGAGTGGACAGCCTGAATGTGGCTGCAGCCAGTGCCGTGGCATTCTGGGAGCTTGGCAGGCGCTCGTAAAACGTCGAAAAACCTCCCTCAAAAAATACGCATACATATCTACAGGATATGGAAAATATGTTATAATAGTCAGGATGTGAACGGACAGGCTCACAGTCGGCAGAAGGAAAAGACTTAGGAGGATGATAGACATGTTTTATGCTATTTCAGGAATTAACGGGGATTATGAGGCATACAAGAGAGCACTCAAGAAACTCAAGTTTCAGAACCTTGACGATATAAAGGAAGAGGACATCATGAACGAGGAGGCAGTCATCAGCACCCTTGAGGGCGAGGATGTCCTGTATGTCCTTGGCAATATAATCGGAGCAGGCGGCGGATCCATGAAGATACTTCAGGATATGATGAGCAGAGATAATGTCATCGCAGTTGTCGGTGAGAACGAGTACAAGATCACACAGGCACTCAAGGCACTGAATGACCATATCCAGTCCACAGGTGAGGTGCCACCACAGATGCTGGTAGACAAGATAACATCCATGCTTGGAGAAGAGCTCTCAGGTGCGGTGGAGGAGTTCCTGCAGCTTGACGATGAAGAGCGTGAGGATGTCATAGAGTATATAGATGAGATTTCTGAGGAAGCGTTCCTCGAAGTGATGATGGCGAGAAAGAAATTTGTGCTGGTTCACGCCGGAATAAGAAACTTCGATCCGAAGAAGGAACTGGATGAGTACGACACAGAGGACTTCATCACAGAGCCAGCAGACCTGGACAAGACATATTACAAGAACAGAACACTCGTCGTTGGACATGTGCCAACCACAGAGCTCGGCGGTGAGGGCAAGATCGTTAAGAAGAACAACAACGTTGCCATCGACTGCGGGTGCGGCAAGGGCGGACCGCTTGGAATATACTGCCTGGGCAACGGCTCGGAGATGTATGTATAATAGAATAAAGAAGAGATTGACACGGCGGGATATGAAATATCATATTCCGCTTTTTTATTATGGAAGAAATTGGATTAAGAAAATAAAGTGGTTTATACAAATTGTATAGTTAAGCAAAAAATCAACGAGGATTTTTGTCGATTTTAAATCGCAAATGGAATTGAAAAATTGTGAAGAAACTGTTAAATTAGGGGGTGAGCATGTATAAAGAATTTTCCTATATAAATATTTATAGTTTTTTATAAAGAAAACAGGAGGAAAACATGGGTGTTATAGATTTTCATTCACACATACTGCCGGGTATAGACGACGGCAGCAGGAATGTCGAGACATCTATAGGCATGCTTCGGATGTGCAAAGAGCACGGCGTTGATATTATGATAGCGACGCCGCACTTTTATGCTGATTCAAATACTGTGGAGAGGTTCATTGATTCAAGACAGAAAGCATATGATAAAGTCATGGCTGAGAATATGGACATACCGCAGATTATAATGGGGGCAGAGGTCGCGTTTTTTGCAGGAATAAGCAGAGCGGAGAAAACGGACGCACTAAAAGTAGAAGGAACTGATATCATGTTGCTGGAGATGCCGTTTGTGACATGGAGTGATTCGGTAGTGCAGGAAGTACGAGACTTAATTGAGAAGAGACATTTCCATATCATACTAGCTCATATAGAGCGATTCTTACAGATACCAGGCAACAAGCCATATGTGAGACAGATCCTTGAACTGCCAGTTACGGTGCAGGTGAATGCGGCGACACTTCTGGATTTCAGACAGAAGGGCAAAATGCTCAAGATGTTCAAGAAAGGACAGGTACACATCATAGGAAGCGACTGCCATGGTATGCATCACAGGGTGCCGAACTTGTGGCTTGGCCGCGAGGTGCTGGAGAAGAAGCTGGGACATGAATTCCTGGAGAACATGGACAGCTACGGAACAAAGCTCCTGAAAGAACATCAGATACACCCATAATCAGCAATAACAACGAAACATGTACAAGATAAACAGATAGATGGAGGACAACAACATGTCTAAGAAGACAGCGATAATCATCAGTATTGTGCTGATCATAATACTGTGTGGTATTATTGTGTGCGAGAAGAAGTGGCCTACAGCGGGAACAGACCTGCTTATGCTGAACGTTCTGAGATAGCACATTACATTCCGACGAGGTGATACATATGTCATACAGGAACAGAACACTATCAGAAAAAAAGAGAATATACAAGAAGCTTGGACTTGTGATCGCAGCCATACTGGTCGTATGCATTGCACTGGCGATAGCACTCAGACCGACAAAAGGAAATGTATCACACAATGCATCGGGCACACAGGCGGTCGAAGGCATGATCGAGGTGGACGGAGTCAAATACGTTCCCAAGAAGAATATAGAAACATATCTTTTTATGGGAATCGACAACATGGGCAAGGTTCAGAAAGTCACCGATTATGAGGGGGCAGGCCGATGCGATGTGGTCATGCTGATGGTCAGAGACCTGACAGATGGAACATACAAGACGCTGAGCATAGACAGAAATACCATAGTGGAGCAGGATACACTGGATCCCGACGGAACCTACGTTGCAACGAGCCCGGCACAGCTTGCTCTGGCACATGAGAATGGTGACGGAATGGAGATAAGCTGCGAGAACGTGGTCAAGGCGGTGTCAAACTTCCTTGGCGGCCAGAAGATAGACGGATACGCAGCGGTGAATATGGGGGCCATAGGAACCATCAACAATCTGGCTGGCGGAGTCACGGTTACCATAGAGGATGATTTCTCCAAGGTGGATAAGACCATGAAGCAGGGAGAGACCATCACACTGACCGATGAGCAGGCAGTACATTTTGTCCATGACAGATTCGATGTGGGAGATGAATCCAACACCCAGCGAATGAAGCGTCAGGAGGTGTACAAGGCAGGACTCAAGGATAACCTGGCGGCAAAGTGCAGCGAGGATAACACATATCCACTGACCATATATGACGCCCTGGGAGATTACATGGTGACAGATATCAGCTCACAGAAATTCTCCAAGCTGGCACTCCTTGTTCTCAAGGATAAGGACGCCGGAACGGTGTCAATAGAAGGAACAGAGACCATAGATGATCTCGGATTTGTCGAGGTGGAGCCGGATGCGGACAGCCTTCAGCAGGCGATCGTAGAGCTGTTCTACAAGGAATATAACTAGCATCACACATTTGATGCAGGGGATATAGATACAAAAAACGGATGGAGGGAATATATGAATTCCAACAAGAAAATGGCTGCTGTGCAGGATGAGACCACACAGATAGCCGCAGTGAACACATACAAGAATACAGAGGATGATGAAAACGAGATCGATCTCCTGGACATGGGAATGGCGCTTCTTGAGAAGCTCCCATACATCATACTGTGCTTCCTGATCGGTGCGGTGCTGTTCAACGCATTTGCATACTTCCTGATCAAGCCGACATACCAGTCGACAGCCAAGCTGTACGTGGTATCAGCATCAGATGATTCCATAGTAAATCTCCAAGACCTTAACATCGGTTCATCCCTTACCAAGGATTACGAAGACCTGATACTCAGCTATCCGGTTCTCGACCAGGTCATCGAAAAGCTCGGCCTTGATATGGACTCAGAGGGGCTTGCCAAGATGATAACCCTTGAGAATCCTTCAGACACACGAGTCCTGAAGATCACGGTCACAAGCACTGACAAGCGGCAGGCATGTGACATTGCAAATACACTGGCAAACGTGTCGATAGAGTATCTCCCGGATACCATGAGCACAAGCGCACCTAACATAGCCCAGGTTGCAAGGGTAGCAGACCAGAAGGTCGGACCAAGCTACCTTAAGTACACCGCCATAGGTGCATTGCTTGGAGCACTCATCTACTGCCTGATCGTCATTGTGGGATACCTGATGGATGACACGATCCACTCAGCAGACGACATGGAGAAGTATTTCGGAATAGTACCGCTCACGACAATACCTGAGAGCGACCAGTTCAGAACAGACGATTCAGATGAAGAGCCTGGAAAGAAACATAACAGGAAAGAGAGGGTCAGAGCATGAAGAAGCTTAACATAGAGTTTCAGGAACTCCCATATGCAGTGGAGGAGGCGATGAACCGTCTCAGGATCAACATAAAGTTCTGTGGCAAGAACACAAGAAAGATACTCATAACCAGCAGCATGCCAAATGAGGGCAAGAGCAGCGTGGCGATCAACCTGTGGAAGATGCTCGCCGAGGCAGGATTCCCTGCAGTGCTGGTGGATGTGGATCTTCGTAAGTCAGTCATAAAGGACAGACATCACATAAAGGATGCTGACAAGCTTCCGGATCTTGGATATTTCCTTTCGGGACAGTCCGAGATGGAGGATGTCATCTATGAAACACAGGTAGAAAATGCATACATCGTACCTTGTATGAACCTTCTGGAGAATCCATCGGCTCTTCTGGAGGATGCTAGATTTGCAGAGCTTCTTGACAAGCTGGCAGGGACATATAGGTATGTCATTATAGACTCGCCACCGCTTGGCAGTGTGGCGGATGCCGCTCAGATCGCATCACTGTGCGATGGCGCAGCTCTGGTAGTCAGAGCAGGCAGGACCGCAAGGAGTCTTATCAAACAGTCATTCCAGCAGCTTGACCAGGTAGGTTGTACGCTGCTTGGAGTCATACTCAACAGAGCCCAGACAACGGGGAGAGCATACAAGAAATACTACGGCAAGTATGGCAAATACTATAGCCAGTACGGCTATGGTTATGGCACTTACGGCAAAGAGGCTGCAGCCTCCAGCGACAGCACCCCGTCAAAATAATTCACTTTGGATATAACGCCATGTATAGTGGCGTGCAGGGCGTTTTATCATATATTCAATACAATAGAACTTTTTTGGAAGGAGGAATTTATTGTGAAGAATTTAAAGAAGCTTTTGGCTATAGTTGTATGTATCGCAATGATGGTGCCAACAGTTGCATTTGCAGCTACATCATCACCAACTAAGGTAAACGTTAAGTCTGCTACAGCAAAGTCGCTTACATACAATGCAAAGAGCCAGACAACAACAATTGTTGTTAACGGTAAGACACTTACCCTGAACAAGGATTTCAAAGTCGTTTCAGGAAGCCTTAAGGCAACAAAGGCTGGTACATACACAGTTAAGATCAAGGGAATAGGTAACTATTCAGGCGATACAACAGTTAAGTACACAGTTAACGCACAGCAGAGCTACAAGGCTACTGCTGCTGCAAAGACATACAATGCTAAGAATCAGACAACCAAGGTTACAGTTAAGTATGGTAACAAAGTTCTCAAGAGAGGTACTGATTACAAGATTACTGGTGTAACTAAGGCTAAGAACGCTGGCAAGTATAAGATTACCGTAAAGGGTATCAACAACTACAAGGGTACAAAGACAATTTACTACACAATTAACAAGGCTGCTCAGAAGTCTGTTAAGGTTAAGGTAAATGCTTCTAAGAAGAAGATCACTGTATCTGGTGTTAAGGCAAAGGCAAAGGTTACTTACAAGTCAGCCAATAAGAAGGTTAAGGTTAAGAATGGCAAGATTACTGTTGGTAAGGGTGTCAAGAAGGGCACAAAGGTAAGAATCACTGTTAAGGTTGCTGCAACAAAGAACTACAAGGCATACAGCAAGTCAATTATTTACAAGGTTAAATAATCATCCTGCTATGTTAAATAGTTTCAAGCCCTAGTCGGTGGCGCAAAACGAATGGCCGTGCCACAGGCCGGTCCGA
>OGNM01001154.1_pt1 | contig 12342 bp, 2 predicted proteins | sample 1573441 | NCBI WGS metagenome assembly OGNM01 (sample SAMEA2581915, study PRJEB24529) | metagenome | biome: Human gut stool | place: China | collected 2011
CTGAGCTGCTCCACGTTTACTGGAATAACACTTGCACCATATGTATCGCTCATTTCTGCCGAGAGCGCGGCCGTCTGACTGCTGGATGGTTTGTCGGTGTTGAGAAGAATGACAAATGGCTTCCCAATGGTCTTCAGCTCATCAACAGTCTTCTGCTCAGCTTCAAGATAGCTCTCCCTCGGAAGCTCACCAAAGCTGCCATCCGTGGTCACAACAATCCCAACAGTTGAATGGTTATTTATAACCTTGTTTGTGCCTATCTCCGCCGCCTTGGAAAACGGAATGTCATAGTCAAACCACGGCGTTCTCACCATTCTCTCCTTGCCATCCTCAAACTGACCCTCGGCATCCTTGACGACATATCCCACGCAATCGATCATCTTTACCTTCATATCCAGATTGTCAGCAACATTGATTGATACAGCTTCCTTTGGTATAAATTTCGGCTCAGTCGTCATTATGGTCTTTCCTGATGCCGACTGCGGCAGTTCATCCTGTGCAAGCTGCCTGTCAATTTCCCCTGAAATGTTAGGAATAACCATCTGGTTCATAAATCTTTTTATGAATGTTGATTTTCCTGTTCTCACCGGACCGACTACGCCGATGTATATTTCTCCGTTTGTTCTCGCCTTGATATCCTGATATACCTGATACTCCTCCATACATCCTCCTGACATGCTATTTATTTACATAATTATATTACTGTAAACACAATAGATCTACGGTCATTTTCTATATATAGCATATGAATGTAACTGCTGTTTTATGAACAAAAAAATCCCCCAGAATACCACCATATAAGGTGATATTCCCGGGGGACATGTCACAGCTTTGTATTACTTGCTGCTCTGATTATCTTTTCTCTTTTTAGATGCCACAATAACACCGCATCCGGCAAGACTTATTAAGAGCACAACTGCTATTGGTACAACAGGAGCTCTGTCACCAGTATCCGGCTTGTTCTTGTCCTCTGTTGTTATTTCAGTAGTCTCAGTTGTCTGTGTTGTCTCGGTTGTCTCTGTGGTTTCGGTTGTCTCTGTGGTTTCCGTAGTCTCGGTCGTTGTTGTCTTCTTATCAACCATTGTGATAGTCACTACAATATCCTCACCGGCTGCAACCTTATCATCAGATACTGTAAATTCAATATCCTTTGCAAGGTCATAGCCAGATGGAGCCTTGACCTCTATGAGTGTGTAAGTCTTACCGATCACAAGTACCTTGTTTACCTCATGTACACTGCCATCTGTTACCCACTCATCAATCATTTTTCCATTAGCATCTTCAATTCTGAGTGTTGCACCCTTCACAGGGTTACCGTCCTCATCCACCTTCTCAAAGCTGTATTTTACTGAAGGCTCAAGCCATGTGATATTTCCATTATCATCAACTCGGGCTGTAACTTTACCAGTGTCAGTATTGAAACCACCGTCAAATGAATCAACTGTGATCTTTCCGTTCTCATCTTTCTTGAACTTGATTGATATTGGCTGTTCAGATACATAGTATCCATCCGGCGCCTGTATCTCTCTGATCGTATACTCTGTGCCGATCAAAATACCGTCAAACTTGAGAACTCCGTTGCTGTCTGTTGTAGCCTTAGCGACAAGCTCTTCCTCACCATTCTCGTTCTCCTTGTAGAGTCCGTATACTGAATTTGGAAGCTTAATGCCATTGTTCTCCTCTGCAACCTTCTCTATCTTGAGATCTGTTCTAGGAAGATCATTTATCAGTGTGTTATCCTGAACACCATTTAACACTGCATAAGTGTCAATGTTTGCCTCTGTTACCTCTGCTGTGTAGACTGTGTTATCGATAATATAATCTCCGATAGTCTTACTCTCTTTTATAAGATACGTACCAATCTTAAGATTCTTGAATGTCACAACACCATTTACACTTGTTGCTGTCATTACAGGGTTCTCACACTCTGTATCTGTTCCCTCATAGAGCGCAAACTCTACACCATCAAGCAGTTTTACATCATCAGGGTCTTCAGCACATGACTCCTTATAAAGTCCGGTCTTAGTGAACTTGACAGTGCCAAGCTTGTAGGTATCAACGAACTCTACATCAGCTGTATTTCCACCGATAAGTGTTATTCCGGATGCCTCTGTTCCTTCACCGTCTATTCCATCCACAGTATAGCTGACTGTTACCGCTGTTCCATCATATGCATATGATGTTTCCTCAACTGTATATGTACCATCCGGCACATTTACAAGAGTTATCTCATACTTGCCATTTCCAAGCTTTACCACCTCAGGGTCTGTAAGCTTTATGATCTTACTGTAGCCTGCATTGTTTGTAACATTGAACGTTACATTTGCCGCTGCATCATCTGCTGTAATATCTCCATTTATGGTCTTGGTAAGTTTTATAACATTTGGCTTGTATGTGTTTGTTATGTCATATCCAACAACAGATGCCTTGTATCCTGAAACAGCATTCTCTGATACAGAATACTTGATCAGGGTTCCATTATCTTTGTACTTTGGTAAATCTGTAAAGCTGTAATTCCAGTCAGTATCTGCTGTAACCACGAGGCTCTTTATAACAGTACCATCCGCAAGAAGCTTAACTGTTATTGATTCTGGTCTCTGACCATCATGATCATCATCATCAACCCACGTCTTAGCACCTGATACATTGATCGTCTCAGGTGTGTGCTGATTGTCGACCACATATCCATCAGCTGCATTTCCTGTTATGACTGTTGTGTAACCATCTATAGTTGTAGTCTCCTCAACTGTGTAGTCGATGGTCTGTCCATTTTTCTTCTCGTCAAGAGCGTTCCATGTATGTGTCCAGTTATTTGCCTCGCTGAGTGTTACCCCAGATCCAGCTACAACCTGTCCATCAGCCAGAAGACGAACCTTTACGCTAGGTGTTCTCTTGCCATCCTGGTTGTCGTTATCACTCCACTTCTTTGTAACTGATACACTTGTCTTTCCCGGTGTGTAACTGTTCGTGATATTATAACCTGTAACCTCACCTGTATATTCTGGTACATCAACCTCAGATACAGAATACTTGATCTGAATTCCACCATCTCTATACTTTGGAAGATTTGTAAAACTATACTCCCAGTTTTCTGCCTCGGTTACCGTCTTTGTAGCATATACGCTGCCATCTGCAAGAAGGTTTACCTTGATATTTTCAGGTCTCTTGCCATCCTGATCGTCCGCATCATCCCATGTCTTGCTGCCGCTCACTGATGTCGTCTCTGGTGTATAGCTGTTCTTTATTGTAAATCCTGTCTCAGCATCGCCTGTGACTGTGGTTATATATCCATCAATTGACGTTATCTCTCTTACACTGTAGACGATATTCACACCGCTCTTCTTGACATCAAGTCCTGCCCATGTATATGTCCAGTTGTTGTCAGCACTGAGAGTTGTTTCTGATCCAACGACAGGAGTTCCATCAGCAAGAAGTTCAACCTTTACTGAACTCTCTCTCTTGCCGTCCTGATTGTCGGCATCATCCCAAGCCTTTGTAACTGATACACTTGTCTTTCCCGGAGTGTAACTGTTCGTGATATCATATCCGTTGACAAGTGTCTGATAATCCTCAACAGCATTTTCTGTGATACTGTATGTGATCTCGTTGCCACCTGCGTACTTTGGAAGATCTGTAAAGCTGTACTTCCAACCGTTCGCAGCTGTAACTTCCTTATCAGCCACCTTCACTCCGTTTGCAAGAAGATTTACTGTGATCTTTCCTGGTCTCTTACCATCCTGATCATTTGCATCATTCCATATCTTCTTACCACTTATTGAAGTTGTCTCTGGTGTGTAGCTGTTCTTGATGATATAACCGGTCTTCGCAGATCCTGTAATAACTGTTGCATATCCTTCAACCGCTGTGATCTCTTCAACAGTATATTCAATAGGTGATCCACTCTTGTTGATATCAAGATCACTCCATGTATGACTCCAGTTGTTGGCATCACTGAGATCCACCTCAGAATCTGCAACTACGTTTCCGTCGGCAAGAAGTCTTACTTTTATATTTCTTGCTCTCTTGCCATCCTGGTTATCAGCATCATCCCAAGCCTTTGTAACTGATACACTTGTCTTTCCCGGCGTATAACTGTTCGTGATATCATATCCGTTGACAAGTGTCTGATAGTCCTCAACAGCATCCTCTGTGATGGTATACGTGATTTTATTGCCGTTTTTGTACTTTGGAAGATCCGTGAAATTGTACTTCCAACCATCTGCCTCAGTTACTTCCTTCGTAGCATATATGTCTCCATCTGCAAGAAGATTTACCGTAATCTTTCCTGGTCTCTTGCCATCCTGATCGTTTGCATCGTTCCAGGTCTTTGTTACTTCTATATTGATCGTTTCAGGCGTATGACTATTGGTAAATGTATATCCGTTTTCTGCGTCTCCTGTTACAGCTGTAGTGTATTCGGAAACAGCATCCTCAGTTACTTCGTATGTTATCTCTGATCCATCTGCATATTTAGGAAGGTCTGTAAAACTAAATTTCCAGTCATTTGCTGCTGTGACTTCAAGACTCTTGATCTTTGTTCCGTTTGCAAGCAGGTTGACTGTGATACTTGGAGGTCTGATACCATCCTGATTCTCGCCGTCGTCCCAGATCTTAATACCCTTTACTGATGTCGTCTCTGGTGTGTAGCTGTTCGTAACTGTGTATCCTGTTGTCATATCTCCGGTTATCACTGGAGTATATTCTTCAGTAATATCTGTTTCTTCTACAGCGTAAGCTATCGGAGCTCCATCCTTGTTCACATCAAGGTCTGTCCATGTATGTGTCCAGTTGTTATCTGCGCTTAATATAGTCTCTGAGCCATCTACTGCTATTCCGTTCGCAAGCAGCTGAACCGTTACACTCGTAGGTCTCTTTCTGTCCTGATTGTTTGCATCATCCCAGCTCTTTGTGACTGATACACTTGTCTTTGCCGGCGTATATGTGTTTGTAATGTTATATCCGTCTATTACGGTTGCATAATCACCGACCGCATCCTCTGTGATGGTATAAATGATCTTGTTACCACCTCTATACTTTGGAAGATCTTTGAAACTATACTTCCAGTCTTCCTCAGCTGTAACAGTCTTTGTCTTGTATAACTGACCATCCGCAAGAAGATTTACTGTTATGCTCTCAGGTCTCTTTCTATCCTGATTGTTTGCATCATCCCATGTCTTTGTACCAGCTATATTGATGGTCTCTGGTGTGTAGCTGTTTGTTATGACAAATCCTGTCTTGGCATCACCCGTGACCTTCTTCGTATATCCGGTTACTGTGGTGGTCTCATCTACTGTATAAGCTATAGCCGTACCGTTCTTATAAACTGCAAGATCTTTCCATGTATACGTCCAGTTGTTATCTGCTTTAAGAGTTATCTCTGAGCCAGCAACCTCTGAACCATCAGCATACAGTTTAACCTTGATTTCTGTTGCTCTCTTACCATCCTGATCTCCGGCATCGTTCCAGATCTTTGTAACCTTAACATCTGTAACCTCTGGAACATGTGTGTTTGTAATATCATATCCACTTGGAGTTGCTGTATAACCCACTACGCTGTCTTCTGTGATGGTATACTTTATCTCCTGTCCATCGCTGTACTTTGGAAGGTCTGTAAAACTATACTTCCAATTTTCTAACTTTGTCACTGTTTTTGTTGCAGTCTCAGTTCCATTTGCAAGAAGTCTGACTGTGATTTTATCAGGTCTCTTGCCATCCTGATTATCATTGTCATCCCAAGTCTTGGTTCCCTCGATATCAATAGTCTCAGGTTTATGACTGTTAGTCACTACAAAGCCTGTCTTGGCATCGCCTGTGACTTTGGCGCTATATCCATCGATACTGCTAGTCTCTTTAACAGTGTATGTTATGTTCTTTCCACCGGACTTCTGTGGAAGGTCATTCCATGTATGTTTCCACTGATTGTCAGCACTCAGTGTAACCTCAGAGTTTGTGACATCGATACCGTTTGCCACAAGCTTAACCTTTACGCTTGTAGCTCTCTTGCCATCCTGGTTATCCGCATCATTCCACTCCTTGAGTACTGAGATGCTTGTCTTTCCAGGTGTATAACTGTTGGTAATGTCATATCCATTGATATCAGTATTGTAATCCTCAACCGTATCCTCAGTGATGGTGTACTTTATCTCATTACCACCTCTGTACTTTGGAAGATCTGTAAATTTATACTTCCAGCCCTTTGCTGCAGTTACACTTTCTGAGTTAATCTCACTGCCATCAGCATAGAGTCTGACTGTGATAGCATCTTTTCTCTTACCATCCTGATTATCATTGTCATCCCAAGTCTTGGTTCCCTCAATGTCAATTGTCTCAGGTGTATGGGTGTTTTTGATGGTAAAACCGCTCTCTATACTGCCGGTTATCTGAGTATTATAGCCAGTTACCTTTGCCTCTGATACAGTATATGTGATCGCTTTGCCTGCCGCATCATACTTAGGAAGATTCTCAAAGCTGTATGCCCAATTTCCTGCTGCATCAGGTGTAACCGTTTTCCTGTCAACTTCCGTATCACCATTCTTAACAATAACAGTTATGTTATTCGGTCTCAGACCATCCTGATTGTCATTATCATCCCATACCTTGGTTCCGCTTATATTGACGTATGCAGTATAGGTATTGGTAATAGTCACAAGTGATGTAGCATCTGAAGATATCTCTACAGTGGCATCTGTATCATTTTTTGAAGCACCTACAGCATATGTAACTGTGTTCTTATATCCGTCAAATGCAGCATTCGTCTCTGTTATTGTATATGTTCCGTATGGGGCATTCTTTACAACGTAGCTTCCAGCGATGAACTGATCATATGTAACTGATGTTGGCCCATTATATCCATCTGGACCTGAGATTGTGAATGTGATCTGTCTCTTCTGTGCATCTGTGAGCTTTGTATCATCAAGATCACCACTAAACGACTTGGCGATCTGTATCTTTCCAACATTCAGTGTGTTGGTAAGCTCTGCAGCCGTAACCACTCCATTCTCATCTTTTGTGAGTTCAAGCTTTCCTGTATAGCCATTCACATCATTCTCGACAACTGTGTAGTTAATCAGATTGCCAGCGCCATCCTTCTTGTCAAGATCTGTAAATGTTCCACTCCAGTTGTCCACGATCTTTGTTAAGTTTTTCTGCGCATCCTCTTTTGCAAGTGTAACTTTGATGTTCTTTGGTCTTGCTGACAGAATGTTGTCGCTGTCATCCCACTTCTTGGTTACAGGAATATCGATCGTCTCATTTGTCACCTTTGTGTTGGTGTTCGTGATGGTGATCGTTCCGGTTGCTGTTCCATTATTACTTATTGTGACCTGGTAATCAGCATTATCAAAATCCTCTTCTGCAAAGTAGTAGAGGTATTTGCCATTTGCATCAGCTACTTTAAGCTCTATCTCATCGCTTGTCCACTTATTTGCACTATTTAAGGTAATTGTCTTTACAACAGGATCTGTATTCTTGTCGTAACTTGATGGATTAGTTGATGCATAGATCTTAACTGTTATACTGTCAACCGGAATATCCTTCAGTGTTCCACCTGCGGCATCCTTCCATACCTTTTTAACAGTTATCTTTCTGTTCTCAGGAGTGTTATCTACTGGCAGTGTATAATCCTGTGAACCTTTGCTGTCAAGGACTATGTCTGAGATAGAATCAGTTGTCACCTCAGCAGGTTTCGGTCCTGTCAGGCTGGATGAGATATTGTTCTCATATATGTATATAGGATCTGTGAGCTTCTCATAACCCTCAGGTGCTTCCACCTCTATAAGCTTGTAATAGTAATTATAATACAAACTTGATAATGTAAGTCTTCCCTGTTCGTTAGTTACTCTTTCCTCATCGCTTCCAGGTACCATGAGATTCCAGTTAGTGTCTGCACTGTTGTTTGGATCACCATATCTGTAAAGCTCAAACTTCGCACCAGCAAGCTTGATTCCTGTCATTATAGAGTCAGTTTTTATTATCGAAAGATTAAACTGCTCTGTATCAGTTCCCATTGATGAATCCTGATCATTGATGTTCGTGTCCGTCGATGACGAATCTGCCGAACTTGTAGATCCAAGAATACCAACGCTGTTCTTAACATCCGCTGTAAGCTTACCTGTATATACAAGAGTATATGTATACTTCAGGATAAACTTTGTCTCATCCGGCATGGTGAGTGTCAGTGTAGACATCTTAGCTGTCGTATCATCTGCATATGTATAGCTGTATTTGTCCGCCGGAACTTCAGCGCCTGTATCTGCGTACAGAAGCTTAAGCGAACCATCCTTGATAAATACTCTCTTTACTGCAGCCGCATTGCTGTAGTCATACTTGTCAACTACAGTTATGGATCCTGTATTGCCAAGAGCCTCACCCTTCTCATTGATATACACAGTATATTCAATACTGTTGGTGTCATTATCATAGTTTCCTGCAGTTTTGGTAATATTCGGTCCAGTCACAGTAACCTTTGCGCTGTCATCCTTGGTCTTAGTTGAACCGTCGGTTCTGACAACTGTTGCCGAACAATTGTTGGTGAATTCCACGTCACTGCCACCAACAACGGATGATATATCCTTTGTGACCTTGACTGCATAGTACATAACGACCTTGGCATTAATGCTATAAAATTTAAGTGAGCTAATATCAAAGCTGATATGGTTATTCGAGACTGTATAATTCTTAATAAAATTAGACGCACCTATGTCAGGATTGTTCTTGCTGTTCTCATAGCCATAATATGTCACAAAATAAATACCCTGTATATTACCTGCCGTTTCACCTTTTCCACCTGGCAGCATACTGCTATTTAAATACGTAGTGTCAAGAACCGTCCCTTCAGGTAATGTATCTGTAAAGGAAAGTCTGTCTCCATCTCCATACGCAAAGTCACCGTTGAGAACTACCTTATATACGAACACATTGTTGGCCTTGTCATATCCGACAATACTCTCCTTCTCGTCAGCGCCATTGGTATAGCTGTACTTCTCTACTATAGAACCCTGGGGTATTCCAGATACAGGATGTGAATCCTGTGATGTCTTGGATGAACCATCAATAGTAAGAGTACCCTTATTGACTGCCGTATACTTGCTGTCAGACTTTACTGTCGTATTATATGTGATAACATAATCTATCGGGTTCTCCTCTGTACCTGTTATATCTCTGAGGAATTCTATTGTATATCCCATTATGTAGTTGTCAGATGATGCTGGAACATCTGCAACGCTGTCAACAGTTGCAAACTTTGGCCCCCATACATTTGAGAAGTCAGCGTATGTTACCTTTACCTTGTAGTCAACTTCCTCTGTGAGGCCAGCTATTGTAAGTCCGTTTATCTGATCTGCCGTAAAGTAATGCTTTGGAAGTGCTCCATTATCATATGTTACAGAGTCAGTATATGTATCATTCGCATTGAGCTTGTCAACGCCAGATATTGTAGACTTCCATGCAAGGGTATATGTATCATCGTTCTCCGTCTCTGATACGAATTCCTTCTTTATTGAATCACCGGCCACCTCTACAGTCGCCTTGGCGCTGTCCGTAACTCCGTTCTTCTCTATTGTCGCTACATTCTTATAAACATCAGTCAGCTTATCAAGCTTGGATGAATCTGTTGTGTAGATGAACACGATCTTGGATTTGTTCTCTGTCACCTCAACCCTTGAAGTTCCATCCGTCAAATAAAGTTTACCATTCTCTTCCACAAAGCTTGCAGGAAGATTGATAGTGGTTGACACAGCTGTGTCATTTATGGATACACTGCACGTCTTTTCGTCTGTGAGCTCTGCTCCGTTCTTTGTGAGTATATCCGATACTGACATTCCTGTCAGATTCTTCTTCTTATCCGCATTCACGGTTACTGTCCATGTTATGGTTGACTTGTCACCTGACAGTGAACCGGTCTTACTTATGGATGCTGTAGACTTGCCGGCATTGTACCATGTACTGCTGTCGTTATCAGTATGCTCGTCATGTGAATCATCTGACACGTCTACACCATTCTTATTGTGTACATTTATGATTCCGATGTCATCGGCAATATCTGAGACAACAACCTCGTATGTGATCTCATACTGTGAATTAGCGTCAAGCTTCGGAAGATTTCCCTTTATAACTATGTCACCGTTTCCTATGGTTCCTGTCGCAGGAGTCACATATCCATTTGATGTGACATCTGTGTACTGACCATTGCTGTCCTTGAGCTTGCATGTAACATTCTGTACTGTTCTCTTGGCATCAGATCCAAGTTTTGAGTCAAGTTCATTTGCAAGAATATCATCGAGTGTAATATCACCATCGCTTCCATACTCAGAACTTACTATAACCTTGTACTTGTAAACTATCTTGTGATCGTCAGGATAATTGCTCACACCATCTGAGGATTTTGTAACCTTGAGATCTGTGGCACCGTCCTTCACATATTTGTAGCCCTTGTTGGTCTGATCCTTATCATCAACCTTTGAATTCTTAGCCTCCGCGATATTGCTCTGGTTCAGATTGATCACGTCCTGAGAAAGATCATCGACTTTACTCTTTACTGTATAGGTTATCTTATATGACTCCTTTGCACCGAGTGCAGGAAGAGTTCCTTCTATAGTAGAGGTACTACTGTTATATGTGAGTGACGAGCTGCAGTCTGTGTTGTCAGACTTGATCACCTTTATATCTGTAACTTCAGGTGTGACACCTGCTATGTCGTTGGCTATAACATCACTAAAGTTCAGATCCTCACTGGCACTTCCATGATTGGATGAAACTTCTACGGCATAGTCAAAGTATACATATCCATCCTTAGGATCTGTAACTCTACCCTCGGATGCGGTCTTCTTCACATCCACATCAGGCTTGAAATCCACATCCACAGTCACAATCACAGTGCTTGTGAATTTGTTCTCGACCTGGTTTTTCTCATTGTACTTTGTGAGATCCATATCGATCCACGCCTTGAAGAAAGCCTTGAGCTGGGCTCCCCCCTTGAGTGCTGTATGATCGATAGTCGCAGTAAGGACTCCGTTCACAACTGAATACGAACCGATCTTGTTACCACTTCCATCAGTTATATCCTCATTCAGAATATCGGAATTAAACTTTATGGTATCCGGCATCGTATAAGTAAATGTTGCATCTTCACCAGACTCCAATATGCTATTAACAACATCTTCCGGGAACACTATATCCATAGACATCTGGATATCTACACCGGCTTTTGTAGGATCATTTGGATCTACAGGAAGCGGCGTTGTGGACGGTCTGGAACTGCTACCATATATATTACCTGCTTTATCAGCAATCGTAGCTCCAGTAATATAATCTTCAAGATTTCCGGTTACTGCTGCACTCGACAGCATTGCTATCGAATCAGTAGCCGTGGCGTATGCGTCTCCCCCTCTCGTCTCGGCCGCATTGGACCAACTATAATTAGAAGGCGAAATCAACGTAGTTATCATAACTACCGCCAGCAGCAGTGCTATAAGCTTTTTCGTAGTTTTTGCCATTGTAATACCTCTTTTCTAATTATTTTTCGACTTACACACTTGCTTTAAATTTATCATAACACATGGTAATTGTAAACAGTTTGTGAACAAAAAGAACAGTTTTCTGTTGCTTTTTTGTTCACATTTACTTTATCGTTTAATTATTAGGTGATTTTGTACTACTATTCTTCGGCAGCATAATCTATCGAAATATATCAAACATATAAAATATAATCGATTACAATTCACTCTTTCTGTCTCTGTTGAGAAGCTCTGTGAGAGCCTCTTTTGCCGTCATGCCATTAAATAATACGTTATTGACTGCTTCAACGATAGGCATCTCAACCCCATGCTCCCTGGCAAGTGCCAGTGTTGCCTTGGCAGAATAAACACCCTCAACAACCATCTTGACCTCCGCCATAGCTTCCTCATAGGTCTTACCCTGACCGATGAGATAACCGGCATTCCTGTTACGGCTGTGCTTGGATGTACATGTAACTATAAGATCTCCCATTCCTGAAAGTCCTGACAGCGTCTTGACATCTGCCCATGGCAAGTCCAAGTCTCATGATCTCCGCCATTCCTCTGGTCATAAGAGCAGCCTTCGTGTTGTCGCCAAGTCCAAGTCCATCTGATATTCCGGCTGCCAGAGCTATTACATTTTTCACTGAACCACCCAGCTCAATACCAGTCACATCAGTGCTTGTATATACCCTGAAATAATCGTTCATAAATGCGTTCTGGATCGTCTTTGCAATCTCTATATCACGGGCACCGGCAACTACCGTTGTAGGTATTTCGCGGCCTACTTCCTCTGCATGTGACGGACCCGAAAGGACAGCCACCTTAGCCTGTGGAATTTCTTCCTCAA
>OGNM01001158.1_pt1 | contig 12331 bp, 10 predicted proteins | sample 1573441 | NCBI WGS metagenome assembly OGNM01 (sample SAMEA2581915, study PRJEB24529) | metagenome | biome: Human gut stool | place: China | collected 2011
AGCGATGATTTTGTCGGGTGAAGTAAGCGGCAAAATGAATCGGGTGTGTTGCGGGACGGTAAGTTCTTTCGTGGACTTTTCCTCACGGAAGTGGTGGGTCTCACGGTGATAACCAACCACTTTCTGTGCCTGTGTTCAAAATGAACACGACCACATTTTGTGGATGGCTTCAAACCAATCCACAAAGACGGTGGGATTTACAAGAAAAATACCACTGTATGTGAAATTCGTCAAGAGGGTTTTGGAAAACCCCTATTCTCACACTCATCCACCCTATCATGTGGGAAACCACGGACATGATCTTGTGATCATGAGTTCTCCCAAAATGCTGACCCCAAATGAATACGATGTGTTTTTCAGCTTTCTGGAAAACACGGTGATGAAAAACGCATACTGACAGTAAAACCGCTCCGAGCGTTCTGCCCGGAGCGGTTTTGCGTCAGCAGTATTTATGCAGAATGGTCATAGACGGAGGGAGAAGTCATGCGTCCTTGCACAGCTTGGTCAATTCTTCGATGGCGGCATCCTCGTCCGGGCCATCGGCGGCGATGGTCACGGTCTCGCCGCACTTCACGGCCAGACCCATTACGGCAAAGATCTTCTTCATGTCGGCGACTTTGCCGTTCTTAGTCATAGTGACTTTGCTCTCAAAGCCTTTGGCAGCTTTGCTCAGGATACCGGCGGGACGGGCGTGCAGACCTTCTTTGTCCTGAATGGTGATATCGATGCTCTTCATAAAAATCTCTCCTTTTTGGAATCATTATTGTAAGTGCTCCAGCACATAGTTCATATCGGAAGTGGTCTTGAGCTGTTCCAGCGCATCCTCGTCTTCAAGGATCTCGCAGACATTGCCCAGCAGGTCGAGATGGTCGTTACCGACACCGGCAATGCCGAACACGAGGTAGGCTTTTTCATCGCCGAAGTCCACGCCCTGCGGATATTGCAGCAGGACAACGCCGGACTTTTTAACGGTGCCCTTCTTCTGGCTGGTGCCGTGGGGAATGGCTACGCCCATGCCCATATAGGTGCTCACCAGCTTTTCGCGCTCCACCATGGCATCGGCGTAACTGTCATCCACATAGCCGCGCTTTGCCAGCAGCGCACCGGCGGCACGGATGGCCTCCTCCTTGGTGACGGAGGGCAGACCCAGCTGGATGTCCTCCGCCTGGATCTTCATCACGGAATCGTTGGCTTTGGAAGCCTCGGTCACGGCAGCCGCCAGAGGGGCTACGGCTGCATTGCGCAGGTCGGATACGATCTCCTCATTGGCGGCAGCTTCGGCCTTGGCATCCAGTGCCGGGGTAGTGGAGGTCAGTGCGTTGTACAATGCGTCCAGATGCGGATCTGCAAGGAAGTTATCCAATGTAACAAGCTGTGCCTGCGGGGCGCACTTGGCGGCGCGGTCAGCCAGAACGCGCTGGCAGACCACCACGTCCGCGTCGGCGGGGATGGTATCCACGCTGGAGTTGGTCACGGTCAAGTCGGGGCGCTCCGCCTTAATGCGGTTGTGGAACTTGGTAGCACCCATGGCGCTGGAACCCATACCGGCATCGCAGGCAAAGACGATCTTGCGGATCTGGCCGACATTCACGGCAGTAGGCTCGGGGATCTCGCCCTTGGCCTGTGCCTTCATCTCCTTCATTTCGTTCTGGGCATCGGTCAGGCTCTTGGTGTGACCGGAGGTCGCTTTCAGAATGACCGAGGACAGGATAAAGGAGACTGCACCGGCGATGACAACGCCCAGCAGAACGGTGAGAATGGAATCCCGGGGAGCCATTGCCATGTAGGCGATGATGGAACCGGGAGAAGCAGGACCGGACAGACCTGCACCGGTCATAGAGTAGAACAGGATGGCACAGAAGTTGCACACGATGGGGGCGATGATGATCACGGGGTTCATCAGGATGTAGGGGAAGTAGATCTCGTGGATGCCGCCCAGCAGGTGGATGATCACAGCACCGGGAGCGGACTGGCGGGTGGTGTCGTCCTTGCAGAAGAAGCAGTAGGCCAGCAGGACACCAAGACCGGGACCGGGGTTGGCTTCCAGCATATACATGATGGAACGACCGGTCTCAGCAGCCTGACTTGCACCGATGGGGCTGAAGATGCCGTGGTTGATGGCGTTGTTCAGGAACAATACCTTGGCAGGCTCAATGAAGATGGACACCAGCGGCAGCAGGCTGTGCGCCACAAGGAAGTCCACACCGGCGGTCAGCACGGTGAGGATGGCGGTCATGAACGGGCCGATGACGTAGTAGCCGAGGATGGCCAGCAGCATACCCAGAATGCCGACGGAGAAGTTGTTGACCAGCATCTCGAAACCGGCGGGGATATGGCCTTCTACCTTCTTATCGAATTGCTTGATGACCCAGCCGGCCAGAGGGCCCATGACCATGGCGCCCATCAGCATGGTGTAGTCCGAGCCGCAGATGCAGCCCACCACGGCGATGGCGGCGATGACGCGGCCGCGGTCGCCTGCAATCATTTTGCCGCCCTGCCCTGCAATGAGGATGGGCAGCAGGTAGGTCAGCATCGGGGATACCATGCTGGCCAGCTTTTCGTTGGGGAACCAGCCCGCTTCAATGAACAGAGCAGTGAGGAAGCCCCACGCGATGAATGCGCCGATATTCGGCATGACCATGCCGCTGAGGAACTTGCCAAAGCGGGAAACAGCGTTTTTCATTTGTAGCTCTCCTTTTTCACTTGAAAGGCAGGCGGTGCAGCTCCTGTGGCATGGGAGCTGCGGCCTGCGGACGGTTGTTCGGAGGAGCTTTCGTTTCGTTCTGGCACTATTCTAGCCGATACTGCGCTGGATTTCAATGGTGACAAGCGGTGGGGTTGTCACCGGAGGATGGTGACACCAGTGGGCTGATACAGCAACATTTCCAATGGATGCGCGGGTGATTTGTGCATATTTGCTGATGCGCCGGGATACAAGACGGGAACAAAGAAGCTTTTGTCACCGGGCAATGGTGACAAAAAACACACAACTTCTTTTCTGCGTTGGGGGCTGGCAGACGGGGTGGCACTATGCTACAATAGAAGCAATGGGTAACTTTTGGGAAAAGGAGAGAAGCAACATGGGTGCGGTGTATCGTGAGGAACTGTCGGCAAATGCACGGAAGCTGATCGAGCAGCTGCTCAGCCTTCCGCAGGGCTGGGTGACGGCGGCGGCGCTGGCTGAAAGCATCGGGGTCAGCCGCCGCACCGTGCTGCGGGAGCTGCCCGCTGTGGAGCAGTGGATGCAGGCTGCCGGGGCGCATTTTGTGCGGAATCCCGGCAAGGGTCTGCTGCTGGATGAAGCGCCGGAGCGGCGAGACGCACTGCGCACCCAGCTGAACAGCGGCGACAGGAAAGAACTTTCCCGCGCAGAGCGGCGGCAGCAGCTTTTGACAAGGCTGCTCAGCGAGCAGGAGCCCTGCAAAACAGCGGTACTGGCACGGGCGCTTGGCGTTTCGGAAAGCACGCTGTCTGCGGACTTGGATGAACTTGAGACCAAGCTACACCCCTACCGGGTGGAGATGTTCCGCCGCCCCGGCGTGGGGGTCTGGCTGCAGGGGGATGCTTCTTCCTACCGGAGGGTGGTGTCTGCCCTGCTGCGCAGCAGTATGCCGGAAAAGGAACTGGCAGAGGTGCTCTGCGGACGGATGCCGGAAAACGAGATCTTCTCGACCCTGCTGGATACAAAAGCGGCCGAAAAGGTCTGGGCGGTTTTGCAGCAGTTTGAACAGGAAGAGCAGCTCCATCTGCCGGATGCAGGCTTTCTGGCGCTGGCGATCCATTGCACCCTGACCATTCAGCAGCTGCGGCAGGGCGGCGACAAGGGCAGCGCCCCCAGAGGGCTGCGCCCGGCGGGCAATCATGCTGCCCGGCTGGTGGCGGCGCTGAACCGCGCCTTCGGGCTAACCCTGCCGTCTGAGGAAGCGCAGTATCTGGAACTGTATCTCTCCGCCTATCTGGGCGCAGAGGACCCTTGGGGCAGCGCACAGGAGATGGAGTTGCGGAATCTGGAAGCCGCCCTTATCCGGGAAATGGAAAAGGCGCTGCACACAGACCTTTCCGGTTACACCTCCCTGCGGGATGACCTGTACTGCCACCTGCGCCCCATGCTGCTGCGGGTGGAGCAGAACATTCGTACCGAAAACCCCCAGCTGGACACCATCCGCACCGCCTACCCCGGCCTGTGGAAAGCCACCCGCGCCGCCTGTGATGCGGTGCAGCAGCAATTCGTTCTGCCCATCTCGGACGACGAAGCGGCCTACCTTGCCATGCACTTTGGCGCAGTGCTGGAACAGAATGCCATGTTCCGGCTGCGGCTGCGGGTGGTAGTGGCCTGTCCGCTGGGCATGGGTTCCAGCCGCTTTCTGGCTTCCCGGCTGGGAAACGAGTTTCCCTCTTTGCAGGTAGAGGGGTGCTGCTCGGTGCGGGAGCTGAACACTGCCGACCTGCGTCGGAGAAAAATCGACTTCATTATCTCCACCGTGCCGCTGGAACTGGATTACCCGGCGGTGTGCATCAGCCCTTCCCTGCTGGAGCGGAACCGGCGGTGCAGCCTGTGCAGGATGCACCGCACGCAGGCTCCAAGCTGCAGTATTATGCACGCCTGACCCGGTCCATGACCGGGCTGCTGGAACATCTGACTATCCAGCCCGTCAAGGCTCCCGGCAGCCGCGCTGCCCTCATCCATGCAGCGGCGCAGCTGTTCTGCCCGCAGGAAGCGGACGCCCGGCTGGTGGAGCAGCAGCTTCGCCGCCGTGAAACGCTGGGCGATACCTACATCAAACCCCTGTATGCCCTGCTGCTCCATTGCAGGACAAGTGCGGTAAAGGACTGCCGCTTGGGTTATTTGCAAGCACAGCCGCCGGTCTATGAGCCGGGGCGCATCGTGCTGGGGGCACTGGTGCTGCTGGCCCCGGATGACGGGAACGGCGTCCCGGTGGAGGTCATGCAGAATGTCAGCGGGCAGCTGATCGAAGCGCCCCGGCTGATGGAGGCACTGCGCACCGGCCAGCAGCAGGAAGCTGCAGACCTGCTGGAACAGGGCTTTGACCGTGGCTTTTTTGCGGACTGCAAACCGCCGCACACAAAATGAACTGAAAACGAACTCCCGGCTTTTGCCTTTTTGGGCAGAGCCGGGAGTTTTTTGTTGTTGTAACAAGATACCTATTAGAGAACTTTTGAACTAAAAATCATGTATCCCAGAAAGTTGGCGAAAAGCACCAAAAACACGCAGTGCGATTTGTTGAAACAACAGCTTGACAGGGGCGAGAACTGTTGGTATTATAATGCCAGAGCTTTCGTTTCAACAGTTTCGAGTTTCATAACAACAATCGTGAAGGAGGCTGTTGTTCCCATGATCTACACCGTAACATTGAATCCGGCGCTGGACAAGACCGTTGAGATCCCGAACCTTGCGCTGGACACCGTAAACCGGATCACCAAGATGCGTACCGATCCCGGTGGCAAGGGCATCAACGTCAGCAAGGTGATCGCAAAGCTGGGTGGGACCAGCAAGGCTATCGGCATTCTGGCCGGTAACAGCGGCAAAGCCATTCAGGACGCACTGGACAGTGAAGGGCTTGCCCACAACTTCCGTTTCGTGCCCGGCGAGACCCGCACGAACCTGAAGGTCATCGACCCGGAAAACCACACCAACACCGACATCAACGAGCCGGGCATCGAGGTGGATGCCCCGGAGCTGACCGCCCTGCTGTACGACCTGCTGAAGGAACTGAAACGGGGGGATATCGTGGTGCTGGCAGGCAGCCTGCCGAAGGGTGCCCCCAAGGACACCTACTACACATGGGTGGAATCCTGCAAAAAGGTAGGGGCAAAGGTCTTTCTGGATGCAGACGGCGAGCTGCTGGCAGAGGGGCTGAAGGCTGCTCCCTATCTGGTCAAACCCAACAACGACGAGCTTTCCCGCATGATGGGCCGGGAGCTGAAAACGCTGGATGAACTGGCCGATGCCGGTCAGGCGCTCATCCGCAGGGGCATCGAACATGTGGTGGTGTCCATGGGCGGTCGGGGTGCGCTGTATCTCCGCAAGGACAGCGTGATCTACGCTCCGGCACTGAAGGTCAAAGTGGGCAGCACGGTGGGTGCCGGCGACAGCGTGGTCGCCGCTCTCGCCTACGCCGAAGCGGAAGGGCTTAGCGAAGAAAACACCGTTCGCTTGTCCATCGCCACAGGAGCCGCCAATGTGATGTGCAGCGGCACACAGGCCGCAGAGCGCAGCCAGATCGAAGAACTGCTGCCGCTGGTAACCTTCCAGCATCTGTAAAACTTCTTGAAAACACAACGGTAACTGTTATAATAAAAGGAGAGTTTCATTATGAAAGTCAAAGCTGTTCGTCTGCACGCCGCCAACGATCTGCGTCTGGATACTTTTGAACTGCCGGAGATCAAGGACGATGAGATCTTGGTCAAGGTCGTTTCCGATAGCATCTGCATGTCTACTTACAAGTGCGCCATCCTCGGCACTGCTCACAAGCGTGTGCATCCGGATGTAGCCGAGCACCCCGCCATCATGGGTCACGAGTTCGCCGGTGATATCGTCAAGGTGGGCAAGGCGCATCAGGACAAGTTCAAGCCCGGCATGAAGTTCACCCTGCAGCCCGCCCTGAACTACAAGGGCACCATGTGGAGCCCCGGCTACTCCTACGAGTTCTTCGGCGGCGACGCCACCTACTGCATCATCCCTGCCGAGGTCATGGAACTGGGCTGCCTGCTGGAGTACAAGGGCCGTGCTTACTACGAGGCTTCTCTGGCCGAGCCTATGAGCTGCTCCATCGGTGCTTTCAACGCCGCCTACCACACCAAGATGGGGGTATGCCATCACGATATGGGCATCACGAAGGGTGGCAAGCTGGCGATTCTGGCCGGTGCAGGCCCCATGGGTCTGGGTGCTCTGACCTACGCACTGCACCGTGATGTGCGCCCCGGCATGGTGGTGGTCACCGATATCAACGAGGATCGTCTGGCCCGTGCGGAGTCCCTCTTCCCCCCGAAGGAGGTCAAGGAGAAGGACGGCATCGACCTGTACTTCGTCAACACCGCCAACATGGCAGACCCCGCTGCCGAGCTGCGGGAGCTGACCGGCGGTACCGGCTTTGATGATGTGTTCTGCTACGCCCCCATCGCGCCGGTGGTGGAGCTGTCCAGTGCTGTGCTGGGTCGTGACGGCTGCCTGAACTTCTTTGCAGGCCCCACCGACAAGCAGTTCAGCGCCAAGATGAACTTCTACGATGTGCACTACAATTCTACCCATGTCATGGGCACCACCGGCGGTAATACCGCCGACATGATCGAGTCGCTGGAACTGACCGCCGCTAAGCGCATCGACCCGGCTGTGATGGTCACCCACATCGGCGGTCTGAACGCCGCTGCCGAGACCACCCTCAACCTGCCCAAGATCCCCGGCGGCAAAAAGCTGATCTACACCCACCTGACCATGCCCCTCATCGCCCTGACCGATCTGCGTGCCAAGGGCGAACAGGACAACGACCCCCGCTATACCGCACTGGCTGACATCGTGGATGCCCACAACGGCCTGTGGTGCCCGGAAGCAGAGGAATATCTGCTGGCAAACTTCAACCCGGAGGACTAAGCAGAACGTGCCATGGGACAGGACAAACGCAGACAGGAGGAATCCCCCATGGAACAACGCCGCAATCAGATCGTGGAGCTGGTGAACCGCAAAGGCAGCATTAGCTTTGCCCAGCTCAAGGAAGCTTTCCCTTCCGTTTCGGAAATGACCCTGCGCACCGACCTGAAAGCACTGGATGAAGCCCGCCGTGTGGTGCGGGTGCATGGCGGTGTCAAGTCGGTGGAGCAGGTGGTAGGCACAGACGACCTGCTGAGCCGCCGCTCCGCCCGCAATGCCGAAGCAAAGCAGATCATTGCCGAAAAAGCCACTGCGCTGCTGCGCCCCAACACCACCCTGTTTCTGGATTCCGGCAGCACCGCCACAGCAGTGGCCCGGTGCATCCCGGATCAGCCCATGCTCATCTACACCAGCGGCCTGAGCTGCGCCATGGAGCTGGCAAAGCTGGAAAAGCCCCATGTGTCCCTGCCGGGCGGCAGCCTGAACCGGTTCAGCATGAGCGTCTGCGGTGCACAGAGCATCCAGACGATGGAGGGCATCAACTTTGATCTGCTGCTGCTGGGCGTGACCAGTTACAGCCCGGAAACCGGTTTTACCTGCGGCGTGGAGGATGAAGCACGGCTCAAGCAGACCGTGCTCCGCCGCTGTGAGCAGAAAGCCGTGCTGCTGGATTCCTCCAAGATCGGACTGAAAAGCACGTTCCACATCTGCGAGCTGTCCGATATTGATATTGTGATCTCGGACGGAAAGCTGCCCGTAGAATTTTTACAGGCCTGCCGGAACGCAGGCGTAACGGTACTATAAAAGGAGTATTATTATGAAGATCATCCGCGCAAAAGATTATCAGGATATGTCCCGCAAAGCGGCCAACATCATCTCCGCACAGGTCATCATGAAGCCGGACTGTGTACTGGGTCTTGCCACCGGCGGCACCCCGGTGGGCACTTATGCCCAACTGGTGGACTGGTACAACAAAGGCGATTTGGATTTCTCCGAGGTCACTACTGTCAATCTGGATGAGTACCGCGGCCTGCCCAAGGAGCATCCCCAGAGTTACTGGTATTTCATGAATGAGAACCTGTTCAGCAAGGTGAATATCGACCCGGCCAAGACCAACCTGCCGGACGGCACCAATCTGGACACCGCCGCCGAGTGTGCCCGTTACAACGGTATCATCCACAAGCTGGGCGGCATCGACCTGCAGCTGCTGGGCATCGGCCCCAATGGTCATATCGGCTTCAATGAGCCGGGCGAAGCCTTTGAGCTGGAGACCCACTGCATCGACCTTGCACCCACTACCATCGAAGCCAACAAGCGCTTCTTTGACGGCAACGAGGCCCTTGTCCCCAAACAGGCATACACCATGGGCATCAAGACCATCATGCAGGCACGCAAGGTGCTGGTGGTAGCCAACGGTAAAGCCAAGGCACAGGCCGTCAAGGACGCCGTGACCGGCCCTGTGACCCCTGCCTGCCCCGGCAGCATCCTGCAGCTGCATCCGGACTGCATCCTTGTGGCAGACGAGGAAGCACTGAGCCTGCTGTAAACTCCCAAAGCCAACTTCTTCATTTACCATAACTTTGCTTAAGATCCAACCAAAGCACAGAAAGAGCCGGACTCGTTGCACGGGTTCGGCTCTTTCTGTCAGAAATAAGATTTATCTTGCTATCTTACGCAAAGAGCAACTCCAAAAGAGCCGTCATGGAGATGGTGGGTTCGCCTGCTGCGGGATTTACGCTGAAAATATGCTGAAAAGAGGTCACCCCGATCGGTGGCCTCTTTTTTGCTGCCGCGAACTGTCTGGCTGCGGCAGCGGATAACAGCAATGTCCATTGCGCTTTGTTTTGCCCGGATGCGCACCCGCAGAAAGCTCTCCCTCGTCAAACTGCCCAAAATACGCCCTTAAAAGTTTACTTGACGCAATTCTCAAATCAATATATAATTGGGTCAGAAACCAATTGTGGAAAAGGATGATTTCCAATGGCGCGCAGATACGACAGCAAAGAAGCAAAACGGCGGATCCTGACCGCCTGTGTCCGGCTTTTTCTGGAAAAAGGCTACACGAACACCAAGGTTGCAGAAATTTTAAAGGAAGCAGATGTTTCCGCCGGGTCGTTCCAGAATATTTTCCGCACCAAGGACGGTGTGCTGACCGAGCTGATCGGCATGATGTTCAGCAGGCAGTTCGGCGCGGTAAGGCCGCTGGCGGCAAACGCCCCCTCGCCGGTGTACCTCTACGCGGTGGAAACGGCTTTGCAGCTGGCGATGACCGAGCTGAGCGAGAATCTGCGGGATATCTATGTGGAAGCGTACACCTTCCCCGCCACGGCGGAGATCATCCACCGCAGCACCACGGCCGAGCTGCAGGCGGCGTTCAGCGCGTATCTGCCCGGGTGCGCCGAGTGCGATTTCTACGAGATGGAGCTGGGCACGGCTGGCATGATGCGCGGCTACATGGCACGGCGGTGCGACCCCTACTTTACGCTGGAGCGCAAAATACGGCGCTATCTGAGCATGAGCCTGAGTGCGCTGCAGGTCCCCGCGCAGGAGCGCGAGCAGGTCATCGCTTTTGTGGCGGAGATCGATATGCTTGCCCAGGCGCGGAAGGTGGTAGATGCCGTGCTTGCATCGCTGTCCGTGCAGTTTGATCTGAAAGGATAACAAGGTTTGATGACAAGGAGGGAGTAACATGAAAAAATGGCTGATCTGGTGTTTGACGGTGCTGGCAATGGTGTGCCTGATACCGGGGATCGTGTTAAAAGCGGCGGCAGAAACAGTCACGGTGCACTGCGCCCGCTGTGGGAGTACGGAGACACGTGAGATCCTCGGATACAGAAAATATGATTCGAACAGTCATAGGTTTTATGTAGCTGAATGCCAGAACTGCCACAACGATGGCAATGTTACGTATTTAATGGTACATACCGGCGGCACCGAAACCCCCACCTGCACCAAAGGCAAAACCTGTGAAAAATGCGGCGCGGAATACGGCATTCTCGGTCACGACTGGGGCGCGAGGACGCCTAACTACGACGGCACGAACACGCACACCCGCAGATGCAAGCGCAGCAACTGTGACGCGGTTGAGACTGGAAGCTGCAGCGGCGGCTACGCGGCCTGCGACAGTCTGGGAATGTGCGAAACTTGCGGAGGGAGTTACTACGGCGGTCACGCATGGGGCAAGTGGTCATCCGCCGGCAACGGCACACACATCCGCAGCTGCATGAACTACTGCTCCGAAGTTGATACTGCAAGCTGTTTCGGCGGCACAGCAACCTGCAGCGCCAAAGCGGTCTGTGAGGCGTGTGGTGGGGAATACGGCGAAAAAGACCCCAATAACCATGCTCTGGTGCATCCCTATGCAAAAGCCCCCACCTGTACGGAAATCGGCTGGGACACTTACGACCTCTGCGTCCGCTGCGGCTATACCACCCGCAAAGAGCTGCCCGCACTGAACCATGATTTGGTGCGTCACGTAGCGCAAGCCCCCACCTGCACAGAAAAGGGCTGGGCTTACGATACCTGCTCCCGCTCCGGCTGCAACTATACCACCCGCACAGAGCTGCCCGTGCTGAACCATGACTTGGTGCATCATGACGCGCAAGCCCCCACCTGCACGGAAAAGGGCTGGGATGCTTACGACACCTGCTCCCGCTGCAACTATACCACTTATCAAGAAATCCCTGCGCTGAACCATGATTTAGTGCACCACGAAGCAAAAGCCCCCACCTGCACGGAAAAGGGCTGGAACGCTTACGAAACCTGTTCCCGCTGCGATTATACCACCTATGCGGAGCTGTCCGCGCTGAACCATGACTATCAGGCTGTTACCGTAGAGCCTACCTGTGAAACAGACGGCTATACTGTTTTTACCTGCTCCCGCTGCAAAGACAGCTACACCGCAGACCCGACCGATAAGCTGGGACACCAGTTCGGTGCATGGTTCCCGAACGGAACCGGCTCGCAGAGCGCCGGTTGTCTGCGGCAGGGCTGCGTGCACCCCGGCAGTACCGATTGCCGGAAGTTCACTTTCCGCACTGCGGAAGGCGAAACCCTGACCTTCTGCCCCGTGTGCGGGCAGGCAGAAAACGCCGCGCAGCTGGAAAAGATCGAAGCGGCAACGGCGTGGGCGCTCAGCGGCAGCCTTTCTGCGGAGGATGTGACCGCACGGACGAACGGGGAATACCTGAGTGTGGCATTTGAGACTGCCGGCAGCCTGACGCAGCCCACCGGCCGGGTAAGGCTTGCGCTGCCCGCCGGACTGCTGGAAGGCAAAAAGCTTGTGCGCATTGCCCCGGACGGCACGCAGACGGAGCTGCCTTTTGAAGCAAAGAACGGCAAACTCATCTTTACGCTGGATTTTGCAAACAGCGAGCTTCCCGTAATGCTCTTCCGCCTGCTCCCCCAGACCGCCGCCCTCTGAGCGCTTTTACAGCGCACAAACGATAGACCGCAAAATGCCCGCCCACCTGTGGGAAACCACGGTGGGCGGGCATTCTTTTGTGCCTTTTTGGCATCAAAATACCCCCGGAGGATGCAGCGTTTTTTACGCTGTCTACTCGGTGGTCATTTCCATCGTGCTGTCGCTGTTCTGGCCTGTGGTGCAGACCGGCATCAATAACTTCGGCATCTGGATCGCCAACTCTTCCGAGACTTCTCCCATTCTGGCTCCGTTCATCTATGGTACGCTGGAGCGTCTGCTGCTGCCCTTCGGCCTGCACCACA
>OGNM01001163.1_pt1 | contig 12287 bp, 9 predicted proteins | sample 1573441 | NCBI WGS metagenome assembly OGNM01 (sample SAMEA2581915, study PRJEB24529) | metagenome | biome: Human gut stool | place: China | collected 2011
AGTGATGCGTGGTTAGAGGAAATCCGTTCCCGCCAGCCGGAATTTAAGACGGAAAAAATGGCAAGATACAAAGAAGAATTTGGAATCCCGGACTATGATATCGGTATTCTTACAGATTCCAAAAAGCTTGCGGATTTATTTGAAGCCACCACGGCAATCTGCAGCCAGCCAAAGAAGGTTTCCAACTGGTTAATGGGCGAAACGATGCGCATTTTAAAGGAAAAGGAAATGGAACCGGAAGACATTACATTTTCACCGGAAAACCTTGCAAAGCTGATTGGTCTTGTTGAAGCAGGAACAATTAACGGTTCAGTTGCAAAGGAAATCTTTGAAAAGATTTTCGATGAGGATATTAATCCGGAACAGTACGTGGAAGAACACGGCTTAAAGCAGGTCAATGATGAAGGGGCGCTGCGTGCGACAATTGAAGAAGTCATTGCGGCAAATCCACAGTCCGTTGAAGATTACAGAAACGGTAAGGAAAAGGCAATCGGATTTTTAGTCGGTCAGACAATGAAAGCCATGAAGGGCAAAGCAAACCCGGGCATGGTCAATCAGATTTTAAAAGAATTATTGTAAAATGTATGCGCGGTAAATTTAGTTTTGCCGCGCATATCACAAAATAGCGGCTGTATGCAGGCAGAATGGAGTACATAAATGACAGGAGCAGATTTTTTAATTACCCTGCCGGAATTTCCGGATAAAAAGGTGAGCATTAAAGATTTCGGTGCAGTGGAAAATCAGACAGACATTGCAGGAAGCAAAAGAAATGCGGCGGCAATCAATAGTGCCATGAGTGTTATTTCAAACGAGGGCGGCGGAACGGTTGTGATTCCGAAAGGAATCTGGATTACCGGACCGATCCGTCTGCAAAGCAATGTGTGTCTGTATTTAGAGCACGGCGCGGTTGTAAAGTTTTCAAAAAATATAGAGGAGTACCCGCTGATTCTGACCAATTACGAGGGACAGGAGTGTATCCGTACTGTTTCACCGGTTACGGCAGACCATGCAGAAAATATTGCAATCTGCGGTGATGGTGTGATTGACGGAAGCGGCGACTTATGGCGGCCGGTCAAACAGTTTAAGATGACGGAGCGCCAGTGGGCAGAGCTGATGAAGAAAAACAGCAATGTCCTCGATACCAAAGAGGGGGGAATCTGGTTTCCGACAGAATCAGCATTTCTGGGCAATGAAAAGAATATCCAGAAGGACGAAAAAGATGCTTTAAAGAAAGCGGAACAGCATTACGACTTTTACCGTCCGGTTATGGTAAGCCTTGAATACTGCGACAGGGTGCTGCTAGAGGGCGTGACCTTTATGAATTCACCGGCATGGAATATTCACCCGTTTTTCTGTACGAATCTGACGGTAAAGGACGCAGTGATCCGCAATCCGTACTATGCGCAGAACGGGGATGGCATCGATGTGGAATCCTGTAACGGTGTTGAAATCTATAATTGTACGTTTGAAACGGGTGATGATGCAATCTGCATCAAATCCGGTAAAAATGCAGAGGCGCGTACCTTTGAAGGTCCTTGTGAAAATGTGTATATCCATGACTGCCTTGTCAATGAAGGACACGGCGGCTTCGTTGTGGGCAGTGAAATGTCCCGCGGCGTAAAGCACGTTTTGGTGGAAAACTGTACATTTTTAGGTACGGATGTCGGTGTGCGCTTTAAGAGTGCCATGGGACGCGGCGGTATAGTAGAGGATATTGAGATAAGCCATATCCAGATGGCCGGTATCAAGCATGAGGCAGTGATTCTTACAATGTCTTATGTGCTTAATCTTTTAAACCGCGAACAGGGTGCAGAAGGATTTTCAGAAGATGATATTCCATATTTTAAGAATATCACAATGCATGATATCAACTGCATGGGCGCAGAAACAGCCGTAAAAATTGAGCCGATGCAGGGAAAACCGGAAACAATCAGTGATATTACGATCCGGGATTCATGGTTTGAAGCAGAAAAAGAAAATGTCATTGACGGTGTGAATATCCGCATCGAAGCATAATAAATATACGACAAATGGCTGTGTAAAAATGTCTTTTAAAAAGCGTTTTTACACGGCATTTTTAAAATAAGAGCAGGAAAAAGCATGGAATATCAGATTTTAATTGTGGATGATGATAAGGATTTATCGTGGATAATTGCAGAAATGTTACAGGATTATGGGTATAAAGTATTGTGTGCCGCAGACAGTGCGGCGGCATTTGAAATGCTGGAGCATATAAAGGTTCACCTGATACTTTTGGATATAAACCTGCCGGATACAGACGGTTTTGTATTTTGCAGGGAGCTGCGCAGGGTGTCGGGGATTCCGGTTATTTTTGCGAGCGCAAGGACAAGTGAAAATGATAAAATAGAAGGATTTGAGCTGGGGGCGGACGATTATCTTTCAAAGCCGTATTCCATGAAGGAGCTGTTGTGCCGTGTCAATGTCCTGATTCGCAGAACTTATGGAGAGAACAGGCAGGAGGAACAGATGACATTCGGAAATGTGCAGGTGAATTTTACGGCACGCACTGTTACCAAAGACGGTAAAAATGTAGCGCTGTCCCTGCGGGAATTTGATTTGCTGGCGTATCTGTGCCGCCATAAAAATACAGCGGTCAGAAAGGATACGCTGCTTTCGGAAGTCTGGGGCGCATTTTCAATAGTAGAGCCGTCTACGCTGACGGTGCATATGCGCTGGCTTCGTGAAAAGTTAGAGGATACGCCGGGAACACCAAAGTATCTAAAGACCGTCTGGGGTGTCGGCTATATGCTGGAGGAAAAGGGGGAAGACAGATGAAAAACACAATCAGAAAAAAATGGATAATCACAACGGTAGTTTTTACAGCGGTTTTACTGCTGATAACTGCCGTTTTTTTACTGCCCGGTACAAAACAGCCGGCAGAGGACACAGCGGCAGAGCGGATTGTGGCGGTCAATGAAGTCCAGCAGCTTATCCGCAGGGGAGAAGATGAACAGGCAGCTTTAAAACTACAGGCTTTAAAAGAGAAAATGCAGGCAGGACAGATAAACGAAGCTGCACCGTCTAAAAAAGGCACAGCCGTATACTCATGTATTGTTTTTTTATTCCTTTTTGCGGTTATGGGATATCTGTACTACCGGATTCTGCGCCCGTTTGAAAAATTGCAGGGATTTGCGGAAAACATTGCACAGGGGAATTTTGATGTGCCGTTAAAATACGAGCGCTGCAATTATTTTGGTGCATTTACATGGGCATTTGACAGTATGCGCAAAGAGATTATAAAAGCAAGAGCCGCAGAACGGGAAGCTGTGGAAAATAATAAAACCGTCATTGCGACACTGTCCCACGACATCAAGACACCGGTGGCTTCTATCAGAGCTTATGCGGAGGGGCTGGCAGCACATATGGATACGACACCTGAAAAGCGCATGAAATTTGCTGAAGTTATTATCAGAAAATGCGATGAAGTATCGGCTCTGACCAACGACTTATTTTTACATGCGCTTTCCGATATGGACAAATTGGAAATGAATATGCACGAAGTGAAGCTGTGCGCGTTTATGCGGAAAGCGGTGGCGGAGCTTATAAGTGATATGGACAGTGTACGGCTTTACCTGCCGGATTCGGAATGGGTGATTTCGGCTGATGAAAAAAGGCTCATGCAGCTTACGGAAAACATTTTAAATAATGCGGCAAAATATGGGAAAATGCCCGTGGATATTACGATACGGCAGAAAGATAACGATACAGTGGAGATAAATTTTAAAGATTACGGAAACGGAATGAAAGACGAAGACATACCGTTTGCACTGGATAAATTTTACCGCGGAAAAAACAGTGCGGATAAGCCGGGAGCGGGGCTTGGACTTTATATTGTTAAATATATAACAAATAAAATGAACGGAGAAGTCCGGCTATATAATCACGTGGACGGGTTAGAGGTTGTGGTGGAACTACCGGTAAAAGAATAAATAAAAGTGTGTTAAGGATTTCTTAATATCTTTTCTGATAAAATCTTCCTGAAAGCAGATGAGAAAGTGTCTGCCTTACATCTTTAGTTGAAAAATGAAAGGATAACGCAATGAAAAAAACTCTTTTGACGGCAAAAAATGTATGTAAAAGCTTTGCGCATGAGGGCGGACAGATTCATGTGTGCAATCATGTAAATCTGGAGCTCTACGAGGGCGATTTTACGGTAATAATGGGGACTTCCGGGTCAGGAAAATCCACGCTTCTTTATGTATTAAGCGGCATGGATAAGGCAACGGCGGGAGAAGTTCTGTATCAGGGAAGTGACCTTACAGCAATGAAAGAAAAACAGCTTGCGGCACTTAGAAAGCAGGATTTTGGATTTATCTTCCAGCAGATGCATCTGGTATCGAATCTTACGATTTTTGAAAATGTGGCGGTTGCGGGCTATTTAGAGTCGTCCAAAACGGCGGCGCAGGTGAAAAAAGAAACGGAAAAACTGCTGGAACAAATGGGACTTTCACAGGTAAAGAATCATCTGCCGTCACAGGTTTCGGGCGGACAACAGCAGCGCTGTGCAATTGCAAGAGCCGTAATCCACACGCCGAAGCTGTTATTTGCAGATGAGCCGACCGGTGCATTAAACCGCGCCAATACAACGGAAGTATTAAATCTATTGACACAGTATAATCAGGCAGGACAGAGTATTTTAATGGTAACACACGATTTGCGCGCGGCACTGCGGGCAGACAGAATCCTTTATCTGGAGGACGGAAAAATCACGGGTGAACTGAAACTGCCGCCGTATGATGCCAAAGAAGAAAATGGCAGGGAAGCACAGGTAAACGCATGGCTGACATCGCAACATTGGTAAATATCAACAAGCCTTAAATTTAAGCTTGTTGATATAGCACTTTGTTTCTGAGCGAAAGCAAAGTGACCGGACGACGGTTTGTTGATAAACACTTTGTGCCGTAGGCGTCACAAAGCGTTATTGTCATGAAATGGAGAGAAGTATGAGTATTTTAACAATTTTAAAGGCGAATATCCGCCATAAGAAGGGAACGTTTGTCAGCATTGCGGTATTGTTGTTTGTAATTTCAATGGCGGTAGCTTCAATTATCAGTATCCGTAAGAATGCGAATGACAGTCTGCAAGCGGATTACGATAGAACCGGCGCGCGCAGTCTTCTGGTGCTGATTCGGACACAGAATCTGACAGAGGAGCTGCGGGAACGGGTACAGGACAGTGAACTGGTTCAGGGGATAAAAGAATATCCGGCGCTGGCTTCCTATAAAATCATGATTGGGGATAAAGAAGTAAACAACACATGGCTTTTTGAAAAAATGTGCCCGGAGTATTCTGTGTTAAATGAGCGGGGAGACGGATATAAAACGCAGGATACGTCCCTGCAAAAAGGTGAAATTTATGTTACGCAGGGGATTCTATCATCGAAGAACTGCAAAATATCGGATAAAATCAGGATTACGAATGCGGATAAAGAATACGAATTTACAATAAAAGGAATTGTGGAAGAACCGTATTCGGGTGCGTCGGTAATAGGCTGGAAACAGGTGTTTATCAGTGATGAAGATTATGAACAGATATACCGGGATATGCAGAGTGAAAATGAATGGGCTGCGCAGTCACAGTTTACAATCCTACAGATACAGAAAGCCGATACCGCGATTTCGGATAATACATTCAGAAGACAGCTTAATTTAGAAACCGGGATTACAGACGAGGCTTCCGGTTCAATGACAAAATCAATGTCAGCACATTATACAATGCTGTTTGTCAGTATTATCACATCGGTGCTGCTGGTCTTTATGGGACTGCTCTTAATTGTAGTAATAATTGTGATTACATACAGTATTACCACGGGAATCCAGATGGATTATGTCAATATTGGCATTTTAAAAGCGGTCGGTATTACGCAGGGACAGCTCAGGCTGATACTGGTATTACAGTATATAGCGGCGGAGATTGTCGGCATGGCAGCAGGACTTGCAGGTTCTGTCTGGCTTATAAAATCCTTTGGAACGATATTCCAGCCGATTATGGCGGTAGTGATTACAACGCGGATAGCATGGGCGCAGAGCTTTTTTTGGATTGCCGTTATTTTAGTGGGAACGGGTATTCTGCTGTTTGTATTGACGGCAAAAGCGGCAAAAATTACACCAATGCGGGCATTGTCACAGGGAAAAGACGAGATATATTTTTCAAGCCGCCTAAATGTAGCAGTATCCCCAAAACACCTGTATACCACACTGGCATTGCGACAGATAACATCGGAGGGCAGACGGTATGTGGGAACGGTGGTCATTGTGGCAATTCTGGTATTTTTTATGATGACCATACAGATACTGGGCGGCGTAGTCGATTCCGAATCAGCAAGAGAATCCATGGGTGAAATTGTATCCGATGTGGAGATACAGTTACAGATAAAGGTTGATGAGCATGAATTTCAAAATATTGAACAGACGATTGAAGAAATCACTCCGATACAAAAGAAATGTTACACAAACACAACGTATATGTCGTTAAACGGAGAAGAAATTTATTGCTTTATTTACCAGAATCCGGGTGATATGCACATGACCAAAGGGCGTGCGCCGATATATGACAATGAAATCGCCATTACGGAAATCACCGCGGAGGAAGTCGGCATAAAAATGGGCGATACCGTAACCGTCGCTTGCGGTAGTAACCGGGAGGAATATCTGGTTTCCGGGATTTATCAGGGATTAAATGATGCGGGATTAAATTTTTCAATTGGATTTCAGGGCGCACAAAAGCTCGGCATTTCATCAATGGGATACGGCGCGTATAAGTTATCGGAGCCGGAGAAAGCCGTACAGGTACAGGAACGGTTAAATGAAGTCTATCCGGAAATTTTAAAGGTACAAACGTCAGGAGATGCTTCTATGGATAAAACGTATGAAGCCGCAATACAAGCAATGCAGTTGATTGTCAATATTTTTTCGGTACTGTTTGCACTGATTGTGGTTATCATGTTCTGTCACAGAATGTTTTTGCAGGAAAAAACGGATCTCGGCATTTTAAAGGCAATGGGACTGACATCCATACAGCTTCGGTTGTCGTTTGGACTGCGCTTTTTACTGCTTGCGGTATCGGGAGCAGTGCCGGGAGTGATTTGCTCTGTTCTTTTGTCGGGAAAGCTTCTGACTGCAATATTAAAGCCAATGGGGATTACACATTTAATCATTTCACTGCACCCGGCTTCGGTGCTGTTTCCGATAGGACTTATCTGTGTCAGCTTCTTTTTATTTGCGTTTTTGGTATCCCGCGGGATAAAAAAGCTTTCCACTACTGTACTAATTGCGGAGTAGAAATGAGATTTTCTATATTGATTTTGCCAAAAGTGTGTTATATAATTTTATAGTTAATACAGCAAAATTTTATGGAGGAGTCAATGAAGAACTATCTTAATCAGACCGACAAAACGGTTGAAGATGAATTACATGATGAATGTGGTGTTTTCGGCGCATATGATTTCGACGGAAATGATGTAGCATCAACGATTTATTATGGTTTATTTGCATTACAGCACCGAGGACAGGAAAGCTGCGGTATTGCAGTCAGTGACACAGAAGGCCCGAAGGGAAAAGTCCTTGCACACAAGGATATGGGACTTGTCAATGAAGTGTTTAATGCAAAAAATCTTGAGAATTTAAAAGGAAATATCGGTGTTGGACATGTCAGATATTCCACAGCTGGAAGCAGTGTCAGAGAGAATGCCCAGCCACTGGTTTTAAATTATGTAAAAGGAACACTGGGACTTGCTCACAACGGTAATCTTTTAAATGCACTGGAATTAAGAGAAGAACTTTCTTACACAGGAGCAATTTTCCAGACTACCATTGATTCTGAAGTAATTGCATATTTAATTGCCAGAAAGAGATTAAAGGTTGGAACCGTTGAAGAGGCGGTAAAGGGTGCAATGCAGAAGTTAAAAGGTGCATATTCCCTTATTGTCATGAGTCCCAGAAAGTTAATCGGCGCAAGAGACCCGTTTGGCTTTAAGCCGCTTTGTATCGGCAAGCGTGACAATGCGTATTTTCTGTCATCAGAAACCTGCGCACTTGATACGGTCGGTGCAGAATTTGTCCGTGACGTGCTTCCGGGTGAAATCGTAACGATTACAAAGGACGGTATTGCATCGGATACCAGTCTTTGTCAGGAAAAGAAAGCAAGATGTATTTTTGAATATATTTATTTTGCCCGTCCGGACAGCGATATCGACGGCATGAGCGTTTACGAATCCCGTATCAATGCAGGAAAGATTCTTGCAAAGACCCACCCGGTAGAAGCAGACCTTGTTGTCGGTGTGCCTGAATCCGGAAATGCGGCGGCACTTGGCTATTCTATGCAGTCCGGTATTCCATACGGCAATGCCTTTATTAAGAACAACTATGTAGGACGAACCTTTATCAAGCCGAAGCAGGAGCAGCGCGAGTCCAGCGTAAAGGTAAAGTTAAATGTTTTAAAAGAAGCGGTGGCAGGCAAAAGGGTTGTCATGATTGATGATTCCATTGTGCGCGGTACAACGAGTGCAAGAATTGTCAGCCTGTTAAAGAATGCAGGCGCAGCAGAGGTGCATGTAAGAATCAGTTCTCCTCCGTTTAAGCACCCATGCTACTTCGGAACGGATATTCCGTCAGAAGACCAGCTGATTGCTTCAGGACACACCGTAGACGAAATCTGCAAGCTGATTGGTGCAGATTCCCTCGGCTATCTGGAAGTAGACCGTTTAAGTGAAATGATTAACGGACAGAAAGATTACTGTGATGCCTGCTTTACCGGAAATTACCCGATAGAGCCGCCGACACAGGATATCCGTGGCGAAATGGGCTAAACAGACAGAGAAGTAAAGCTTTCTTCGGTCGGTTTGATGAAACGGCACGAATGAAGAATGAGAAATATACAGCTTGTATATAATATACGATATATAAATACACTCAGTACATAAAGTATGAAAGATGTATAGAATGTGTGCAATATATAGAGTGATGTAAAAAAAGAAAGGCGGATTAAATCATGAACGACAGATACCAGACACCGCTTGCAGAACGTTATGCAAGCAAGGAAATGCAGTACATTTTTTCACCGGATATGAAATTTAAGACATGGAGAAGACTTTGGATTGCACTTGCCGAAACAGAAAAGGAATTAGGACTTGATATTACAGACGAGCAGATTGCTGAATTAAAGGCACATAAAGACGATATCAACTACGAAGATGCCAAGAAGCGTGAAAAGGAAGTACGCCACGATGTAATGTCACACGTTTACGCATATGGTTTACAGTGTCCGAAAGCAAAGGGCATTATCCATTTAGGCGCAACTTCATGTTACGTAGGCGATAACACCGACATTATTATTATGACAGAGGGCTTAAAACTGGTTCGTAAAAAGTTAGTCAACGTTATCAACGAACTTTCAAAGTTTGCGGACAAGTATAAGGCACAGCCGACACTGGCATTTACACATTTCCAGCCTGCACAGCCGACCACTGTCGGTAAGAGAGCAACACTGTGGCTCAATGAACTGGTTATGGACTTAGAAGACCTCGACTACGTGCTTTCAACTATGAAGCTGCTCGGATGTAAGGGTACAACCGGAACACAGGCTTCTTTCTTAGAGCTGTTTAACGGCGACCATGAAAAGATTAAGCAGATTGATAAAAAGATTGCACAGAAAATGGGCTTTGAAGCATGTCATCCGGTATCAGGACAGACTTATTCAAGAAAAGTAGATACAAGAGTATTAAATATTCTTGCAGGCATTGCGGCAAGCGCACATAAGTTCTCTAACGATATCCGCTTATTACAGCATTTAAAGGAAATTGAAGAACCGTTTGAAAAATCACAGATTGGTTCATCAGCCATGGCTTATAAGAGAAATCCGATGAGAAGTGAAAGAATGGCATCTTTAGCAGATTATGTTATCTGTGATGCGTTAAATCCGGCAATCGTATCTTCTACACAGTGGTTTGAAAGAACACTGGACGATTCAGCCAACAAGAGATTATCCGTTCCGGAAGGATTTTTAGCAGTAGACGGTATCTTAGACCTTTACTTAAATGTTGTAGACGGACTGGTTGTATATGATAAGGTTATCAACAGAAGACTGATGTCAGAGCTTCCGTTCATGGCAACCGAAAATATCATGATGGACGCTGTAAAGGCAGGCGGCGACAGACAGGAACTGCACGAAAGAATCCGCGAGCTTTCTATGGAAGCAGGCAAGCGTGTAAAGCAGGAAGGCTTAGACAACAATCTGCTTGAATTAATTGCGGCAGACCCGATGTTTAACGTAACGCTTGAAGAATTACAGGCAAAATTAGACCCGATGAAGTATGTCGGACGTTCTAAGGAACAGGTTGAAGAATACTTAGCAGAAGTGATTCAGCCGATTCTTGCTGCAAGCAAAGACGAGCTGGGCATGACAGCAGAGATTAACGTATAAAAAGAAAAAAGAAACAGCTGATAACGGCATTGTATATTGGTAGACAGCGATATACAGTGCCGTTATTTTTATGGTATAATGCAAGCGTGGATTTTTTAAATCGTAATTTAATTATTTAAGGGATGAATAATGAATAATAAGTCAATTATCAAAGGTTTTTTATTTCCGACATTGCTTCAGATAACTGTTGTTGCGGCACTGGTTGGGATACTAAAAGCGAAAGGGTATGAATTGGGATACAATTCGTTTTTGGGAATGGTTTTTATTATATTTGGCGGTGTGTCATCTGCACTTTGGGGTGTATTTTACCAAATCAAATATAATGCTAAAAGACCGTTAAGTATATTAAAAGATTTTTTCGATATAAAGCAATCAATTAAAATCTATGCAGTAGTACTGGTATTTTTATTTATGGATTTTTGTTCTGTGATAGTAAGTAAAGGATTTAAAATAGAAAGTTTACTGATTCTGCTAGTTCTTTTCTTTAAGGCAATAGCATTTGGCGGAATAGAAGAAATAGGCTGGAGATATTCATTTCAACCTTGCTTAGAGAAAAAGATTCCATATATTGCTGCAACGATTATTACTTTTTTGTGTTGGAGCATATGGCATTTCCTGTTCTTTTATATTGATGGCAGTATAGAAATTGTTAATGTTCCGTATTTCTTATTGGGATTATTAACAAACTGTTTTATTTTTTCGGCGTTGTTTGCATATTCAAATAGTTTGTGGATATGTGTAATGACACATGCCTTAATTAATACATTATCCCAAATTACTGTAAATGATAATGCACTTATAGGTAATATATTCAAAGTAGTATGTATATGTTTTGCGTGTTTTTTATTTCATGTATCAAAGAGGAAAAGAATATAAGTTATTGTATCCCCGCAGATCGAAAGTTGTTTAATGGAGAATGTATGAAGAAGAGAATAACACTTATTGTTTTTTCGGTGCTAATAATTGTTGCTTTATATGTGTTGTATTGTTTTAATTATATTCCACATAAAAAATATACAAATGCAGATTTCAATATAGAAGCTTACAAGAGCAATATTGATAAAGACAATGATGGTATAGATGACCAAACAGATATATTAAATATATTTAAATTTTATATCTGATTTTTGATTATCCGCATAAACACTATACTTTCAAGCATTTTGAAATATAGGAAAGCACTCATTTTACCACGAATTTACCACGATTGAATGAGCCTTGATATGACGTAAGAATTTGAAAAGGACACCGTATAGTTTGGTGTCCTTTTACATGAAAATCATTAGTCGCTATTGATTGTTATTATACATTTTGTTAATTGTTCTTATTTCTTTTACGTTTTTTACCGAAAATCATGAGTATTGTCCGAGAGTGATTGGTCTTGCGTATGGTTAACCCTAAAGTTATGGAAATAAGACTTAGAAGCAAACTTAAGAGTGTGTTGATAGTGCATTATCTTAAAATTTTGTATAATGGTATCGTAATTTAAGACACTTCAAGAGACATTTCTTAATGAATCTGATATACTGTAAACACTACAGAAAGAAGGATTATTATTATGTCTCGAACAAGAAGAAATTTCTCTGCCAAATTCAAATCAGAATTAGTGATTGAACTGCTCAAAGGAGAAAAAGACTTAAATACAATCGCAACCGAAAACAATATTCAGCCGAATCTTCTCCGCAACTGGAAGAAGGAGTTCCTCGATAAAGCATCCGTGGTTTTTAATGACACACGAGAGGATAATCTGAAAGAAAAACTCGCTTTAGAACGCAAGGAAAAAGCTGAATATGCGAAAAAAGTTGGCCAGCTCACCATGCAGGTGGATTGGTTGAAAAAAAAATCTG
>OGNM01001170.1_pt1 | contig 12246 bp, 11 predicted proteins | sample 1573441 | NCBI WGS metagenome assembly OGNM01 (sample SAMEA2581915, study PRJEB24529) | metagenome | biome: Human gut stool | place: China | collected 2011
GCCTATTTCATCGTGCCTCTGGTGGGCTCCCTGTTAATCGACTTCTGAAACGGCATCATCATCACGAGAATGAACAGCCGGTAAACTGTTTTTCTTCCGCGGAAAGAATACCGCGCCAGCCCCCACGCTGCCGGCATGCCAAAAAGCATCTGCCCTGCCAGAATTGCCCCCGTGTAAAAAATCGAGTTCCAGAACATCTGAAAATATTCCGGTGAATCGAAAAGAAGCTCCACAACATTCTGCAACGTCGGGTATTGTGGCAGAAGATGCCAGATAGCAAGCCCATCTCCCTTTCCGAGTGCAGGTGCGATGCACGTATAGATTTCATGGTTTCCCATAAAAGTGCCGACAAGCAGAAAGAGAACCGGAGCAAGACACAAGCCTGCCGCCAGAATCAGTATTCCTGTTATTATTATTCTCTTCATGAGATTCTTCTTTCTGTATTTATATTGTACATCTTCCTTTTTATCTGCTGTCTCCTGTTCATTATCCTTCCCGCTCCCAGCTTCGCTCAAGTAACAGCACAAACACCGCAATTACAAACGCGAGCATCACAGATGCCGCCGCCATCTTATCCACCGAGAGCGTCTGGAACCAGTTGTTGAACACATGCTGCAACAGATAAATATTTTCCTGTGGATAGCTGCCCGCTGCCATGTAAACCTCCCGGAACGCCTTAAATGAATTTAAAACCGACAAAATGACAACGGTAAATGCCACCGGGCGGAGATTCGGAAGTGTGATATAGAAAAACGTTTTCCATTTTCCGGCTCCGTCCATATCTGCCGCCTCATAAATCCCCTGCGGGATTGCAGAAAGCCCCGCCATCCAGAGCACAATATCGTATCCTAAATATTTCCAGACATAGCTGAATACGAGGATTCCAAATGCGGCATCGGTGTTCATCCAGTCTACCTCCTGCACCGACAAAACGTTTAAAATCTGCCCGATTCCGCTCATTCCTGACAGCGCATGGATCGCACTGTTCACAAATCCGTGGCTGTCAAAAAGAATCTTCCACAGTACGACCACACTTGCCGCCGGGATTGCCATCGGAAGCAGATACATACTTTTAAGTGCCGCTGCACTGCCCCGGTAAAACTGTTCCATCGTCACATTCCGATGTTTTTTCTTTTTCTCTGCCAAAATCAAAACCTGCTGCAACAGCATTGCCAGGATCAGCGATAATAGCAACAGGCATGGAATACAGGTGACCACAAAACGCAGTGTATTTTTCGCTGCAAGATTAAACGCATCATTTTTTATCACCTGCACGTAGTTACTGATCCCGACGAAACTGCCATCCACGGTCTGGAAAAAAGAGCGCCGCACCACATCTGCAAATGGGATCAGTCCAAACACCGATACTCCCAGAAATTCGGGCAACAGAAAATACCAGCCGGGATTTCGCTTTTTTCTGATTTTATGTCTTTTCATCCTCATGCCTTTCTCATAGCCTGCTGCAATCTCCCATCCTCTTCCTTTTTTACTGCTGCTCTGCAAGATACAGATTCACTTTCTTCGTGATCTCATTTACCGTTTCTTCGAGGTTCTGCTCTCCTTTTACATAGCTTGTTCCCTGTTCGATCACAAGATTCTGGATCGTACGGTCTGTGAGTGCTGACTGCTCCACTGCTTCCAGCTGCGCTAAAATCGCATCTGCTTCCTCCTGTGTCATGGAGCGGTATTCAATCGTATAGATTTTGTCGCTTCCATCCCTGTTAAATGCCATGCTTGTTTCCGTCCGTCCCATCAATGCATTGATCTGATCCTTTAAAGCTGCCTCATTCACCGGAATTCCGTTGCTGGAAGCTCCTGCCTCTTTGCCGAGCAATGTTTTCACAAATGCTTTTCCTGCATCCTCATTGCCTCCTGATACCACACCTGCCTGTAAAAATGGGACATAGGTAGAAATTCCACCATTCGACAATGCACCATAAACCGCTCCGTCCGTCGACCCTGCACTCAACATCAACTGGAAATCCTCGACATCTGCAATGGTTCCAAATTCCACTTTACATGTCTCTGCAAATAAATCCATGCTGTCTAATGTTCCATAACGGTATCCATCGCACATTCCGCTCTCAAAAAAATTGTCATAGGATTCAATATCGCTGTGATCATCCACATCATAAATACGTTTCACCTGTGTCAGATAATCGGAAACTTTCGTTTCATCCAGACTTCCGTCCTCTTTTACCCAGTTTTTGGAATCTACATTGTAAAAATCAAGCAGTAACTCTTCCGCCCTATGCTCCTGTACCACATAAGTCGTACTTTTGTCCTTTGCCAGGGTTTCGATGCGGTCTGCAAGTGCCTGCGTGGACTTTCCTGCATCTACCGTCTGCTGATCTGACGTGATAAATGATACTAAGAAACGTGTCGGAATCGCATATATCTTTCCATCCTTTGTGCTGTCTTTCACAATGGAATCCACAAGTCCATCCGAAGCCTTTACCTCATCCACAACATCACTGATATCTGTTAAAATTCCTTTTTCCACATAGCTGTCCACCGGCATTCCATCTAAGATAAGCACATCCGGTCCATTTCCTGCCAGGATATCCGTGCTCAACGTCTTCAATGCGTCCTCTAACGTCACTCCATTATCATCCGTCATGCCAATTTCAAGGTTTACATAAATATCTGCATACTCCTGACGGAAAATATTGACTGCCTGACGCAGCGTATCGGAATCCTGCAATGCATAAATATTGAGTTCCTGATTCAGGTTGGCAGACGCGTCTGCATCGTAGGTGTAGCTGTAGAGTGCACCCTCCATTCCGTTATTTCCTGCCACAAAAAGATGCGTCTCATCCTGCATATACACTCCGTAAAAAATCGCACCGCTGTTGCTCAATGCAGTCTGCTCGCCCTGTACCAGCTCCTCCACAACTGCTCCACCTGTTGTATAGTGGAAAATTCCTTTATAATCTGCAAAAATAATACTGTTATCATTCTCCGCTTTTGCAAACGTCACCGGAAGTCCGGTATCGGTATTTCGATAAACGAGGTTAGTCAATGCGGTCAGCTCGTCCGTCTCTTTTCCGGTTGTCGTGTCATAGCAAAGCACCTTGTCACTTGTGACGATATAGCAATTCGTTCCAACCACATCAAAATAAGGAATATAGGTATCCTCATCGATTTCAAATGTCACTGTTTTGCTTCCATCTGTACAGTCAATTCCATACAAACCGCCCAATGTATCGCGTACGATCAGCTGTTTGTTACTGTCAAATGCTGCAACTGATACAACGGCATCTTCTGCAGGCATTTCAATCGAAAATGTATGTGTGCTTCCGTCCGCGTCCACAATTGTAACCGGACATAATCCGTTTTCTGTGTAATCAAGAAACGCAACTGTTCCATCCTCTGCGACTGCGACATCGCTGTAAGAGATATCTTTCAGCGGTGTTGTCTCCCAGTTTCCGCCTCCATCACTGCTTTTTGCCACATAGATGCTATAATCTGCATCCTGCCCTACAACTTCAAGTGTTCCATCTGACAGTGCTTTGAACTGTAAAATGCTATTGATCTCTTCCGGAAGTGCTACTTTTGATTCAATAAATCTTCCTTTGCCGCCTCCTGCGCTGCCATCAGCATTCGTGCCACTGCTTTCTGTTCCATCTAAGCCTCCGCCTGCATTTTTTCCACAGCCGGTGAATATTCCTGCTATCAATGTCATCAGAAGAACTAAAACCATTGTGACAACTAGCATGCTTAGTTTTTGCCTGTTTTTTATCTTTGCATTTTTCATTTTGTTTTCATGACCTTTCTTTTTTTATTTTGCTTTTATAATTGCAGCTCCACAATCATTGCCAGAACAAGCAGCTGTTCCTCTGCTTTGGCATTCTACATGTAGTATTTTTCGTTTCTGGTTTTATCTTACAGAAGAAATCTTAGAAAAATCTTTAAATTTGGCTTTAATTTAACTGTTACATTTCAAAATAATCTACAATTTAAAGATTTTTCTAAGATTTCTATGCTATACTCATCCTTATAAATCTCAGGAGACATTATCATGCGTATTTTATTGATCGAAGATGATCTGAATTTTTGTGAAACCCTGCGTTTTCAATTAGAGCAGGAAGCTTATGAGGTGGATGTATGCCACGACGGAAGAGACGGTCTTGACCTCTTCTTACAGGACGCGCACGACATTGTCCTGCTCGACCGCATGCTCCCGACTATGAATGGTCTGCTCGTGCTGCAAAAAGCTAGACAGGCCGGAATTTCCACGCCTGTCATACTGATCACCGCCCTCGGCGAACTTTATGACCGGATCGAAGGGCTGGATGCTGGTGCAGACGATTACATTGTAAAACCATTCGCCTTCGAAGAACTGACCGCCCGCATCCGCTCCCTCGGCAGACGCAGCGGCAAATGGGAAGATGACAATTTACTTACCATCTGCGACATCAGTTATGACTGCAACGCGAGACTGCTAAGTGGACCTACTGGCTCCATCCGGCTCTCCGGCCGTGAGGGCAGATTGCTTGAAGTTCTTCTGCGAAGTTTTGAGCTCGTCATCCGCTTGACACTTACATCCATTACCTGCGCAAGCGGCTCTCCTACGTTGGAAGCACGCTTGCCTTAAAAACCATCCGCGGTGTCGGATATACGCTGGCTTCCTCCTGATCCCTGATTTTCCATATAAGATCATGAAGCTTCTGTATAGCTGCCGTTACTTTTCAATTATTTTATCCTTATTGCAATTTACAGATACCTTTTTTCACTATCTGCTTTATGTACATTATCAGGAGGTTTCTCATGTTTCCACACTTCACCTTTTCCGGCACAGCCTATCAGGCTTTGCACCGCAAACTCACTTTATTCTGTACCTGCGTCACACAGATCCTTCTCCTTGCCTTAAGTGCTCTGTGTGTTTTTGTTGCAGAAAAAAATATAAAACAGGGAAACGAAACCGCTTTTCTCACAGAGACAAGTTCTGTCATTTCCCATTTGCAGGAGCAGGATGTCATCTCACACCAGTGGTTAAACCAGTTACAGGAAAACAGTTCTATCCAGATTTATCTTTATGAGAATGGGACTCCACTCTTTTATGACCAGTATCATCAGACAACTGCAGACGAGCAATTATGTGAAAATGCACTTCTCGCCGCAGAAGAGCTTACCGGGAACCCTCCTTTTTTCACGAAAAATAAAAGGCTTTCCTCGCATACGGAATATCAGTTCAACTCCGGCGATAACATTCCCTACATTGCATCCGTCGGCAGTATCCCAAAAGGCGACAGCTACTTAAACTTTCTGATCCTGCGCTCGCTCGCCGAACAGTTTCACCAGATGCTGTCGTTAAGAATTATCGTGATCATTGCAAATATTGCCGCATTTTTACTGCTGTTTCTCTTTTTCCACTTCTTCATCCGAAAAATGTTAGAACCAGTCGAAACTGCACAGAAAAAGCAGACACAATTCATCGCCTCCGCCTCCCACGAGCTACGCACCCCATTAGCGGTTGTCCGCTCCGGCTTGGAATCCGTTGAAAAATGTTCAAATGAAGAGGAACGAAACTACTTTCTCCATCTGATGTCCGAGGAGACCGTCCACATGAAACGTCTGATCGACGATATGCTGCTGCTCGCAAATTCGGATGCTGACACGCTCACCATCAAACCGGAAGCCTGTCAGCCGGATTTGCTGCTCTTAGACACTTATGAAAAGTTCGAACCACTGGCAAAGAAAAACGGGCTTCACCTTATCCTCGCTCTGCCGGAAGAAATTCTCCCGGACTGCTTCTGTGATATCCACCGCACAGAACAGATTTTTTCCATTATCGTGGATAATGCACTCTGTTACACACCATCCGGTGGAAAAGTGACACTCTCCTGCCATGCTGAAAATGAAATGCTTTGTTTTCTATTCGAAGATACCGGCTGTGGAATTTCGGAGGAAAAGAAATCCCATATTTTTGAACGTTTTTACCGTGCAGACGATGCCCACACAGACCGGGAACATTTTGGACTCGGGCTCTGCATTGCAAAGGAACTTACCGAAAAACAAAATGGGAACATCCAGGTTGTGGATGCTCCCATTTCCGGCAGCTGCTTTATGGTACAATTGCCATGTGCACTTTAATTTTTATGTGATTTCTACGCTCTCCTGTCAGGTTATATTTTTCCTGTTATTCCACATTTTTCAGTGCCTGATCCATCGGAATACGCTTGATCCTTCTGAAATCCAATACCATGACAAGCAGATATCCGATCAGGATAAACAGGAACATTTTCACATAGCCCATCGTGCTTATGCGGAAAGCGTACCATCCACTGTACGAAAAGAGCATGATCCTCCAGACAGCCTTCATGATGACGACACCTAAAATCACGCTGACAACATCAATCACCACAAGAACGATGGTCGTGGACAACAGATATAAACTTGCAATCTCCCGGTTCTCATAGCCCAGGATTTTTGTCATGGAAATTGCATTTTCGTTCTTCTCGATGATCAGCTTCGTGAGCAGGTAAATCAATACTGCGGATAACAGGATGCACAGATACTGGAAGTAGGTCATATAAGAGCCCATGGAATGATCGAGCTGGTCACACATTTTCGTAATGTCGTGTTCTGTGATGACGGTTGCGATCTCATCCTCATCAATATCTGTGATCTCTGAATCCGAGAGATAGCCTGTGAATGCATCACTGTCCATGTCAAAGATTTCACAATACTGCTCATTGGACAGAAATACTGCCAGCGCCTGACTGTGATCATAGATTCCTGCAACCTCAAACTCATACTGTTTGTTCTCATATTTTTCGTCAAGAACCACTGTGTCGCCCACGCTCAGGCTGTATTTATCTGCATAGGAAGCAGAAATATATGCCTCGTTTCCTTTCAGGGCAGACTGGTCACTGATTTTCACATACCGGCTGTCATCCTCGATTCCGTAGACAGAAATCTCCTCATCTAACGTATCACTCTTATGCTGCAGAGATGTCATATTGAATTTCTCTGCATCCTTATTGTTCGTTGTGATAATGTCTCCATCCTCATTCTCATAAGACTTTAACACATACTGGTAGTTCGTGAACATCATATCTGAAACATTGGACTTGTAATAGTCGAGCGTCTCCGGCATACCGACCGCCATTGCAAGCATAATGCCGATAAACCAGATACCCACAAATAAAATCAGGTAATTCGTCACGTTCTGGAACATGATACGCAGGCGGAAACGGCTTAAAAAGCTCCATTTTGGCAGGCGCATTGCTTTTTTACGCTTTGTTTTTTTCAGATCATGACGCAAAAACTGTAATGGTGTATGCCTCATCATTTTTATAATGACGACAAGATTGACCGCAAGCATTAAAACAACCGGAATGATCGTTGTCTTGAAAAAGGCATCCGGGTTCCAGACTGTCTGATAAGTCGGAAGACTGTAGCTGTTATAATACATGCCGACAACCCCATTTTTAAATACGGTATAGCCGAGGATATTTCCAATGCACGCTGCGAGAAGTGTCACGATCACCGGCATGGAAATATAATGTCTGACCAGTTCACCTCTCGTATAACCAGAAGCTCTCAGTGTTCCGATCGTAGAAGCCTCCTTCACGATCGTGTTGCTGATGGTCACTGCAAAAATAAATGCAATGATCACGATCAAAATATCCAGTAAAACACCACCCATAGCTTTGTCTGAACCCATATCATCCGTTGCAAAATTAATAGCCGGATTTGCATAGCGCGGCATATAGTCCTCTAACTCTATGTCATCACACACTACCTGTGTGAGCAGTGCTTTCATGAAATCATCGGATTTTGCTTTCTGCTCCACTTCATCTGCAGGAGTATCCACATAATTCCATGTGTAAGCATAATGAACAGTTTTATGTAAACTATCAAATCCTTCCTGTGTGACCATAGCCACATCGAATTTGATCGCATCAAACATCATATCCGTTGACTTCTCATGCAGTGTCGCATAATTGACATAGGCGATCAGTCCAACGACACGATACGCCTCTCCTTGGACCGTTATGGTATCTCCCACCGCAATGCCGACATGGTCCGCGTGCATACGGTCAGTTGCGATCTCATCCGCTTTTTCCGGAAATGCTCCGTCAAGCAGGCAGGCAAGATCCACGTTATCATTTTTTGCATAGACACGGATGTTTCCTTCTGCCTCGCCGTCGTTGTTGTAATCTTCCTCCTCATTTCGGAAGAAGTTCTCATATACTTTTACCGGAACTTCTGTAAAATCAGGATCGTTTAACTCGTATTTTTCTTCTGCGTCAGCATATTTATCATCGATTTCCTCTACGATTTTATCCCATGCCTTGTCGTAGGCTTCCGGATAAGCCTTTTCATCCAACTTTTCGTCCAGCTCTTTTTTCGCTTTGTCAAGATAATACTTTTTGACGTCCGCCTTTGTTCCTGTCTCAATGGCGGTGAGCAGCGTCTCATCTGCCTTTTTGTCCAGCTCAAAATGTCCATCCTCTAACTTATATTTTGTCACACCCTCATTTGCTGCAATAAGCATACTCTCATTTGCAACATACATACCGGAAACAAAACCAATTGTAAGAATGAGGAATAATGCCACCACAAGATATTTTTTCCAGTCACCGAGCAATTCACGCGGAATGCGCTTGATGAGCGGATTTTTAATTTTTTTCTTTTTCATAACCGCCACACTCCTTACCACTCAAGATCTGCTGCTGAAATCTTGTGCTCATTCCTCTCGTTGTGGCGGACGGCTCCGTCACGAAGCTTGATGACATGGTCTGCCATGTTTTTGATCGCCTCGTTGTGCGTTACCATGATGATCGTGTTTCCATATTTTTTGTTTACATCTTCGATCAGTTTTAAAATCTCTTTGGAGGTGTTATAGTCCAACGCTCCGGTCGGCTCATCGCAGAGCAGGAGCTTCGGATTTTTGGCGAGGGCGCGCGCAATGGAGACGCGCTGCTGTTCGCCGCCCGAAAGCTGGGCCGGGAAGTTGTTCAGCCGCTCGCCGAGGCCGACGCTTTCCAGCGTGGCTTTGGGGTCCAGCGGGTCGCGGCAGATCTCGCTGGCCAGTTCTACGTTTTCCAGCGCCGTCAGGTTCTGCACGAGGTTGTAGAACTGGAAGACGAATCCGACGTCATACCGCCGGTATTGGGTCAGCTCTTTCTCGGAGAACCGACTTACATCCTGCCCGTCGAGCCAGACGTGGCCCTCGTCGCAGGTGTCCATGCCGCCGAGAATGTTCAGCAGGGTGGTCTTGCCTGCACCGGACGGCCCGACGATGATGCAGAACTCGCCCTTGTCCACGTAAAAATTCAGGCGGTCCGCTGCTGCGATGCGGACACTGCCTGTCTGGTAGTATTTGGAAACATTTTCAAATTCCACGAAGTGTTCCATAATGCTTCTCCTTGCCTTGGGGAATCAAGTTTATTCCAATATAACTATACCATAATTCCCACAGGTTGGCGGGAAAAAACGCCGCAAATTTTCAAAAACTTCATAAATTTGTAGTATCCCAGAGGAGGTCAGCCAGCGCTTCGATGCGGCACTGCGCAAAGTAGATCTCTTCCAGAGGGATCCACCGACGGACAAAGTTTTCGTAGCGTTCGCCTTCCCGCGCCTGCAAACGGCGGGCCTGCTCTTCTTTGGAACAGGTGACGAACACTTTGAGGTCATAAAAGCCTGCAAGGAGCGGGTGGTGGCTGTAGCTGCCCTCCAGTATATAGAGCGGTGCGGGCGGCACGCACTGCTCCGGCAGATAAGAACCCTCCCGGCAGGCGTACGCCCGGCTGCGCACCGCGGCCCCGGCCTGTGCCGGAACGAGCACTTCCTCCCGCAGGCGGGTCAGGTCCATATTGGCGCAGGGCGTTTCGGCCCAGTTCGGGATGCGCTGTGCCGGGGGAAGATAGTAGTCGTCGGTATGGAAGACGGCGCTGCCCGGAAACTGTTCTGCCAGCTGTACCGCCAGCGTCGTTTTGCCGCTGCCGCAGCGGCCGTCCAGCGCGATGAGCACGGGCCGCTCCGGGTGGGCCTCCAGCAGGGAGGCGATGGTCTGGGTGAGAGAAGTCATATTCATAAGTCTTTTCTGAAGGTCAGATTTTTGTATTCTGTTTTCGTTCCGCTGCGGCGGAAGGTTCCATTTTCGGAAGGAGCAAAGCCCAGTGAGCACATTACAGCGCAGGAACTGGCATTGTCAGCGGCGACATCGGCAAGAAATGTCTTGACGCCGTTCTGGATGCCAAAATCGACCAGTGCACCGACCATTTCCTTGGCGTAGCCCTTTCGCCAGCAAGTAGGATGGATGCAGTACCCGATATCCCAGCAGCGTCCGTTTTCCTTAATGACGGCGCAGCAGGTGCCGATGGCTTGGCCGGTGACTTTATCCTCTGCGATGACATAGTAGCAGTCAGCGCTGTCATTCAGATGCCGCAGAAGTTCCATATACTCATTGAGATTGTCGATGGTGTCCAGTGCTGGATCGGTCAGGTATTTTCCGGTAATAGGGTCGCCCCAGATACAGAGTGCAAAACCGGCATCTTTGGCCTCCTGCGGGCGCAGGCGCAGCCGGGCTGTTTCAAAAGGAATAAAATACATAAAGACCTCCTGAAAAGTTGCGTTCTTGACAAATCGTAAGAAATTGACTATACTACAAATAGAAAAGGCGCTGTCTGCAAAGTGGTCAGCTCCTTTACCGGCAAGTGTTAAAAAGTAACGACCGCTCTAGTTGGGGAACTGTGAGGCGGTCGTTACTTTTTATTGCGTTTGGAATAGTGTTTGGCCTTGGGCTTGTCCCGAAAGACATCCTTTGAGATCATCCAGGTTACCTGCGTAACGCCGATGACAACGTCTGCAATCAAATGCAGTATGTTCACAACAGTATTCAAAACATCCATGTTGGACTCCTCCGTTCAGGTTGGGTGTGGTTGACATGCAAACATCCCGGAGAAGATAAAAAGCAGACCTCCTCCGGATTTGACGCCGGAAAGAAGCCCGACCACCTGCAATGCAGACAGCGCACCACTATTGCTAGTGGATAAAAGTATTATACCATGCGTTTCGACACTTTTCAATGAAATCCCCGTCCCAGCAGGCGGGGAAGAGGGCGCGGCGCAAAAAGAGGAAACGAAAAACTTTTCAAAAACCCTTGACACCTCTCCGAAGCTATGGTAAGATAATGCCACGTTAGAAATAACTAACCACAAGGCGGTCCGCAACAGGAACCGCGTTCTTTTTGAACTTGAGGTTAGATAAATCTAACTATGAAGCTCTGCATAGTCTGGATGCACAGCGGGAATGCTTTTCTTAAACCAAGCAACGGAGGAAAACCGGCCATGGAGCGTAATTTTGAGACCGTGATGATCGAACAGTGCTCGCCGGTGCTGGCAGGCCTGAAGGCCGCCGGACTCTTCCGCTATGAGACGCAGGACTGCAAAGATCTTGCCGAGCGGGTGCGCGGCTGGAACGCGCGGCTGGGTGAGAAGGGCCTCCGGGTCCGGGTTCTCAAGGGCTGCACCCGCACCCACCGGTATCTGGTCTATGTCTACCGGGAGAACCGCCTGCGCGAAGTGCTTTCGGATGAGAATGTCCGCGCATTTCTGGTGCAGGAAGGCTACCGTCTGCCCGAAGGGCCGGACGACTGCGAACCGCTGCTGCGGCAGCTGTCGCGGCGGTTGTGCTGCGAGGCAGAGTTTCCGCATGAGATCGGCGTATTTCTGGGCTACCCGCTCACCGATGTGGTGGGCTTCATCGAGAATCAGGGCCGCAACTTTACCTGCTGCGGCTGCTGGAAGGCCTATGGCGACCGCGATGCCGCCGAGCGCCTGTTTGCCCAGCTGAACAAGTGCACCAGAGTATACCTGCGCCTGTTCCACAGCGGCACCCCGATCTTCCGCCTTGCCGTGGCGGCCTGAAACTGACATTTCCTACCAATACTCTCTTTTTATCCTGGCGCCTGCCGGAGACACCACGCCCCGGCGGGAAAGATCCTCCTTTTGACACGCGGCCGCCCGTTGCAGTCTGACCCCTGCACCGGGCGGCTGTGTCATATCCGGACAAGTGCGTCGGATGGGCGGTGGTACGTTGATTGCGGAGAGAACCTGACGCTCCGAAGAAACACGAACGGCTGGAATGTTCGCGAGCGTTCTTGTTAAAAATAGCAAAAATTGAACAAAACAGAAGGAAACAATCTGTTTGTTCCTACGAACTAACTTCAAATTATGAAAAAAATATTGACAAGAAAGGTTAGTAAGCGTAAACTATCCATGCTGATAGTCG
>OGNM01001176.1_pt1 | contig 12180 bp, 10 predicted proteins | sample 1573441 | NCBI WGS metagenome assembly OGNM01 (sample SAMEA2581915, study PRJEB24529) | metagenome | biome: Human gut stool | place: China | collected 2011
TTTTTTCCAAACTGTGATGAACCGTCCAAGCGTATATTAAAGTCGAACGAATACTTATATTTATAAGAATAGCCTCCAGCAGCTACCCAACCAATGGAGCGCGTTGTCCTCTCATCTCCTGTCACCTTCTCATTATATTTCTTACCAAACAACAAGTTATCCATATTATCATTCGGGAAACCAGTCACATAGTTTCCATAAGTCTCCGAATTATTCTCCAATACACTCATACGTGCATTAGCAGTCAGGTAGTGATCTTCCAATTGACAGCTTCACTCTGACTTCTGCGATAATCACCTCTTAAGGTAGGATCAGTCACATTATCAAAAAGCGTATGTTGTGCAGGACGAAAAATATCACGATGTCCTACGCTCTTGGACAGATTAAAAGCTCCTTCAAACCGTAATTCATTAGTAGGATTATATTCCACCTTGAAAAGTTCACGTACTGTAAAGTTCTTGCTTTGGTCTTTACTGTTGAATGTTGTATTATACATCGGATTCAGGTAGCTCGACTCACCACCCACTCCTTCGAAATTATCAAGCCGTTTTTGTATTTCTCCGTTCTCTCCATACGGACGCAGATAAGGATTCAAGCGGGTATATTCACTAAAACTTCCCCACGGAGACTCATTAGCCACCGAATTATCCAACGTAATACTATTCTTTAACAACACCTTTTTCAGACGATACTGAAAATCAAGCGATCCGGTCAATACATCACGCTTACTGTCTTTCATCACACCCGGAGAACTATTGTATCCTACATACATCCGATAACGCAAGGCTTCATCACCACCTTCCAGCGTAACCGTATGTCGTTGTTGGAAAGCTGTTTGCAAAGGCTTGTCCAGCCAATAAGTATTTACTCCTGCCAGCACTTCACGCAATTTAGATTGATAGAGCTGCCATTTTTCAACTGTTTCGCCGCCGTATGTATAAAGTCCGCTTTGCAACTCTGCATCTATCTTCTCTCTTGCATTCATCAAGTTATACCCGGTCATATCCGGAGCTTCAATACGAAGTTCCCCACCATAAGTCACCCAAATCCGTCCCGGTTTGGGAGTCTTGCTTTCGATAACAATTACTCCATTTGCCGCACGCGAGCCGTAAATAGCTGTAGCTGCCGCATCTTTCAACACAACGATGGAAGCAACACGGTCGGGATCCATATCGGCAAGTGTCTGTATGGTGATTTCAAATCCGTCCATGATAAGCAGCGGTTGATTGGCATAGGTCTCATATTCGCCCTGAACTGCCAGCACATCATTACTGGCAGAATTTAAATCTACCGTAGCCTGTGCATTCAAATCCATATTTGCACCGCCACGCATACGCATATCAGGCAGATTATTCGGATTAGACCCCATATTGATATTATCCATGATACGAAGCCCGGGAGCGACAGCAGCTATCGCTTTAGCCACATTATTCGTACTATACTTTTTCAGTTCTTCACCCTTGATAGTAACAGCAGAACCAGTGAATCCCTCTTTCTTTCTATTAAACATACCTGTCACCACCACTTCATCGAGTGCTTTTGTATCAGACTTCATCACTACCGACATATAGGATGAAGGATTCAAGAACTGAGTCTCCAAACCTACATACGATATTCTAACCCGACTATCTTTCGAAACATTAGAAAGCTGAAAATTACCATTATTGTCCGTGATAGCCCTAATATTATTGGCATCTTCTACGATAATAGTGGCACCGATAACAGGAAGTCCGTCTTCCTCGGAAAAAACTTTTCCTTTTACTTGTGAAAAAAACTTTTTAGAATCCTCTTTTGTGATATTGATGAATTGTCCGTCAATGTGGTATTTCAACGGATTTTTCCCGATAATCACTTTCAATGCTTCATCGACTGTAGCTTTTTCTACTTTTCCGGTAGAAGTATAAGAACTGATTTCATCGTAGATAAAAAGAACTTTATATCCCGATACTTTTTCAAAACGTTTAAAAATAGAGGGTAATCCTTCATTTTTAAACTCCATTGTTATTTGCTTTTCCTTACCTGTTTGCGCTTCAACACGCCATGAATAGGCAAAAAGGAAAAACAAGAACAAGACAATGAACTTTTGTGCTTGATTCTTTTTCATAAGCCCGAATAGTTAAATAATATTTCATTCTTTTAATTATATACGAAGTTTAAAAAAGAATGGTTACCCTTAAAAGAATTTATTTTTCAGAAATATATATTTCTATTCAGATTTATGACTTTTTGCTCGTTTTTTATTCAATAATTAGTTTTCCTGTTTCAAAATGAGCATGTATCCTCTCCATTCGATTCAATAATTCAATCAAGTGAAAGATGTCCTGATGACGATTTGCAAAGAAATGCATACGAAGATCCATGATTTTGCTATTGCGGAACTCAATATCTATATTATACCAACGCCCTATTTCTTTCATCATGTCAACCAGGGCAACATCGTCAAAATAGAAAAATCCTTCCTTCCAATATAAAAATGATTCAATGTCCACCTCGTTCACAGCAAACGTTCCGTCAGAAGAAAGCTGTGCACTTTGTCCCGGCATCATTTCAACACTATGAATTCCACAAGTATCGCTCACAGCCACTTTTCCTGTAATGAGCGTAACACGGACATCAGTAGGAGAGTAGCTACGTACATTAAATTCCGTTCCCAATACACGAATCTGCAGATTTCCACTTTTCACGATAAAAGGATGTGCTGCATCTTTAGCAACTTTAAAATAGGCTTCACCTTCCAAAGAGACGACTCTTTCTTTTCCTTTAAAAATCGTAGGGTAAGCTAATCGGCTGTCTGAATTCAAGAAGACTTCGGTTCCTTCGGATAAAACAACTTTGAATGTCTCTCCCCTGGGAATACTTAATCTATGTATCTGTACTTTCTGCTTTCCTACTTCCTTGGTTTCTGTCTGAAGAAGAGCACGACTATAATCTATTTCCTTAGAAGACAACTGCGCAGTAGAGTAAGACGAAAGAGATTCTACCACTTCTTTCAATGGCTTTATTTCTTTCTCATCATTCACTTGTAAAGTGACTTCTTGGGCAACATGATTGGCTTGAAACACTTGAATGATTTCCGGTTGCGACGAAATCATCATTGCACGCAAAACTAAAATTATGACAACAGCTGCCGCTACACCTGTGATACTGGCCCACAACAGCATGCGTGTATTTTTTCTTCGATTGTTTTTAGAATGTTTATTATGAAAATCTGCCATTTCATTCCGGACATCAATTGCCAGCATATTTTGTTTTTTCTGCATCTCTATCACAATTTCTGCCAAATCAGAACATGCTTGCAAGCACTCCTCATCTTCTTTCAAATTATGCAATTGATCAGCAGTTATATGAGAACGATTCTCCATAATTTCCAGGAGTTCGTCTTCCGACTTACTTATGTTTATATTCTTTTCATCCATAAATAATGTATTCAATATATATATTTACGTTTTAAAGTCTATTCCGGTTACCCTCTTGCCCCAATTCTTCGCGAAGAATACGCAAAGCCTTTACTATATTCTTATGAATAGCCGCAACACTTACATTCAATTCTTCGGCCACTTCTTTATATTTCTTATTATGAATATAGCATGCTTCCAATATATGATAATTATAAGGAGTCAACTTTTCCATAGCTTTACGAATACGCAAAACACGAGAATCAGAATGTTGTGAATCGACTTCTATCATTTTATCAGTTAATTGCGAAGTGAACTCTACATATTCTTCATGGATATTTTGCTTGCGAAGATAGTCAATGCAACGTGTACGAATGATTGTATAAAGATAAGTTTTAGCCGTCGCTTCTTCTATCTTTTCATAATTACGCCACAAATACTCAAAAGCATCACTTACGATATCTCTGCATACCTCAGCGTCATTTATAAAATAATATGCAAAATATACAAACTGTGCATACCATTCATTAAACATTTTGTCAAAAGTAGCCCTGTCATCCATTTAATATCGTATTCTTCTGTTATTTCTGGCAGACAAATATACATTAAAACTTAATACGCAGTTGCATTTGCACATCTGCTTTTTTATTTCCACAGATCAAATCATTGCCCGAACCGATCTCATTCCGGTCTAAATAGACTGTTTCGCCAAACTTGGTTATGAACAACCAGTGCTTATTCAGTTCATATCTGAAACGAACGGAGCAGCGAAATCCACGACCTTGGAAGGACGGTGTGTAAAACGTATAAAGCAATCCGCTTTCCGAAGCATATACACGCGAATCATAATCGTCTGTAAAAAAGTAACTGCCCTGAACGTCAGCAAACAGCCTGGCCCAAGGCAGTTGGGAGGATATCATTTGTGTAACCTGATATCCTTTATTAGCAGCTCTGTCCTGAGAATGAAAATGATTATAATCTAAAGTTGTACGACTGCTTAACACATCTCCTAAAGAATAGTTCAAACGATAACGAAGTTGATGGTGAAAAATAGGAAGTGTTAGTGTTCCTTTACTACCTGTCCAATCCCGTTCTTTGCGTTTATAGCGGTACTTCAGATACATGGATAGATGGCTGCGTGGAGTGAAAGTGGCTTGAAGCAATCCGTCTGTTCCGCGAGAGGGTTTATTTACTCTGTATTTTTTCCACGGAAAAGAAAATAAATCGAATGAGGCGAAAAATTTCCAATAGGCAAAAGGAGAAGTCTCCATGCCGATATAATATCCCTGTTCATTTTGTGTCGTACTTCCTTCACCAAAAGAATGGGCAAACATGGCCCAATAGTTATAAGAATAAAACCGGTGTATCAACATGATTTGAGTGTTTTGAACCGGTGAATATTGCAAACGGTTCAAAGAAGCCCAACCTTGTTTTCCGATGGCCGTCTCTCCTTGAAAAGAAAAACGATGCCAGCGACAGGCATAGTCTATCCCCAAATTGTAGAACTGATTTCCATGAATGTTGTATTGGGAATAACCTGTTAATTGCGGTTCATAAGGTCGGTTGAAAACATAGTAAATTCCGGTGATACCCAGACGGATACGGTTTTGTTGATAACTTACGTTTCCACCGGTCAGCTGCATGGTGAATAGATTCTTCTTATCGGCTTCTTTCTGACTGCGGTGTAGTCCGGTTTTGTAGATAGAAGTTATTTCGCCATCGGTCAGCACACCGTCCAGCGAACGGTGTGAGTAAAAGCCGGATACACTCCATTGTTTTGTAATGCTTACAGTTGCCGCCGCTCCCCGAAAATAATTAGTTTCGTCAGTAGAAGAATGTTTCTTGATTCCTCCGCTGCGGGTGTTGAAAGAAGAGGCATATACGGTCTTTCCCAGTAAGTAATCCGTGCTAATCACCAGCCCCTGTCCGAAACTTAACCGATAGTTACCAACAGACAATGTTTTTAACCGCCCACAATCTTTGAGTAAGAGATAAAAAGAATAATAATCATACCCTTGACGATTGTGCAGAGCAAAGAAAGGTTCTCCGGCATCCTTCTCCGCAACGAGACCTGCATAGAGCTGATCGCGGTAACGGAAAGCATACTTAACAGAGTTATAAACAGAAGGTCCCAAATAGGTATGTTCATAACCTTTCCGCTCGTAAAACGGTATATCTATGCGAGTTAGAACTTCATTCTTCCCATACTTCATAGCGCTTTTCAACATAGTTTTCCACCGAAAAGACGACTCATTGTTAATAGCTTTGATACATACGAAAGGCAATAGATACTGAATGGTCTGCCTGTCCATATCCTCTATTAACTGAAGTTCATAAAGGGTCTCCATTTGCCCGTGCACATATATATAGGCCAGCAGATGTTCAATCTGAATATCACTGAGAAAAGGAAATTGTTCCAGTTGTTGACGGGTAGCCCGGTTTAAATCTACAGGTTCGTGAAGACGGACGGACAGTTCTTCCAATTCATTCTCCCAGTTGGGTTCATTAACAGCATTATCAACACTATTATTAACAGATAAATCTTCAAAAATATCTTCTATAATACTTTGAGAAGGGTTTTGAGCACTACAAGCAGGAATAATGAACAGGCTGTTTATAATACTTATCAACCGAAATAGTTGAGTAGTTTTCATTAATAAATTATTTGTTTGTACCTTGCGTTTTTACAGACAAGGGCGCAAAGATACTTTAAATAGGTTAACGTCTAAAAGAAATATCTGAATAATAAAATTTTAATTCTATTTTTGTAATGTGAAAAGGAGGCTTAACATAGTAATAATGATGGCGTTTGCTATGGTCTGTTCATCGAAGATACAGGCACAGGACAAGCAAAGCATCAACGGATACCTGGTTCCTATGTGTATCTACAACGGGGATACCATTCCATGTATCCAGTTAAGAACTGTTTATATCTTCCGCCCACTTAAATTCAAGAATGAAAAAGAACGTCTGGAATACTATCGGCTGGTACGTAACGTAAAGAAGGTATATCCTATCTCCAAAGAAATTAACCAGGCTATCATCGAAACTTACGAATATCTTCAGACATTACCCAACGAGAAGGCACGTCAGAAACATCTGAAACGTGTGGAAAAAGGATTGAAAGAACAATATACCGCACGGATGAAGAAACTCTCTTTTGCACAGGGTAAACTCTTGATTAAATTGATAGACCGACAAAGCAATTCTACCAGTTATGAACTGGTAAAAGCATTTATGGGACCTTTCAAAGCAGGATTCTATCAGACGTTCGCTGCATTGTTCGGTGCCAGTCTGAAAAAGGAATATGATCCGTTGGGAGAAGATAAACTGACGGAAAGAGTCGTGCTGCTGGTAGAGAACGGACAAATCTGATTCACCTTGTTATAAGGTTATCAACGTCCTTATTAACCATCATATCTCTATTAAATCTAATTCCACTATCACCATAGGAAAATTACCCCGCTTTATCTGACTTTCAGGGTATTAACAGTTGACTTCTCAGGTGTTAATACACTGCATGACAAGTATTAACAGCTGAGAAGTCAGCTATTAATAGCTGTGATGCCATCTGATAACAGCTTGAAACAGGATGGTTAATAAACACTGAATCAATCAGACTCATCTAAGAGTAGGTTGCTACAATACTCTCTTATCGTCCCACACAATTATGAACAGAAAAAGAATATTGATTAATAGCAAGTTAACTACGATATCAACCACTTATTAACTAATTATTAACCGACTGATTTTATACTGTCAACGCAGCTTTTTGAACAAATCCCAGATGACAATACCCGTTGTTACAGACACGTTCAGAGAATGCTTGGTACCATATTGGGGAATCTCGATACAGCCATCCGAATGATCAATCACTTCCTGTTGCACCCCTTTCACTTCATTTCCCATTACGATAGCGTATCTTTTCGTCTTGTCCAGTTCGAGTTGATCCAACATAATGCTGCCTTCCGCCTGTTCTATCGAATAGACAATATATCCTTCTTTGCGGAGGTTATCAACAGCATCAACAGCGTTATTAACATACTTCCAGTCAACAGTGAACTCTGCACCCAGCGCAGTCTTATGCATTTCAGGGTGCGGTGGGGTAGCTGTTATACCACACAGATAGATACATTCAATACGGAAAGCATCCGAAGTACGGAACACAGAACCTATATTATGCAAACTACGAATATCATCCAGCACTACCACCAGAGGCAGTTTTTCAACCTGTTTAAACTCTTCGGCACTGATACGGTTCAGCTCTGTTATTTTCAGTTTACGCATACGTCTTTTCTTTTATTATGTTCTTGTCCACAAAGGTAATTCTTTTCAGTTAACAAGGTGTTGATAACGGTTTAAAACCTGTCAAAACAATCGGGAAAGAATTTGAAAAATAATTCTTGCATTATTCAAAAGAAGGTATAAGGGACACTCCTTATGAACATTCCAAAAAACTAAGCCTAAACTTTCTATGCATCCATCAACATATTTTTCAGCACTTATCTGCCTGTTTATATCCATAAAGTTTTTAACTTTGCACTTTATCAACAGGGAGTTAATAGTATTCTCCCATTTGACAAGGCTTACATTGATAATGAAGATAATAAATAGTAAATCTTCTGCTTTACATCCGTTCATAACGGACTCATAAAACAGAAGGATAGACTAATAACTTATCCGGCAAGGAAAATCGTATTTATTTGCTAACATTATTAACAGGCTATCATCACTAACAAAGGATTTTTTTTAAAAGGAGGAAATAAAAGAATATTATTATGAATAATCTCATAAAGGCTATTAAGGAGCTGAAGAAAGAAAAGAATGCAATCATTCTGGGGCACTACTACCAGAAGGGTGAAATACAGGATATCGCTGATTACGTTGGTGACAGTCTGGCGTTGGCCCAGCTGGCTGCCAAGACGGAGGCGGACATCATTGTGATGTGTGGCGTTCACTTTATGGGTGAGACGGCAAAAGTGCTTTGTCCGGATAAGAAAGTACTGGTGCCTGACATGGAAGCAGGGTGTTCGTTGGCGGACAGTTGTCCGGCGGACCAGTTTGCGCAGTTTGTCAAAGAGCACCCGGGGCATACCGTTATTTCATACGTTAACACGACAGCTGCTGTGAAAGCGGTAACGGATGTGGTGGTGACTTCCACCAATGCACGGCAGATCGTGGAAAGTTTCCCCGAAGATGAGAAAATAATCTTTGGTCCGGACCGGAATCTGGGAAATTATATCAACTCAGTTACGAACAGGAATATGCTTCTTTGGGACGGAGCCTGCCATGTACACGAACAATTTTCGGTTGAAAAGATCGTGGAACTGAAAGCGCAGCATCCGGAAGCGTTGGTTCTGGCACATCCCGAATGCAAAAGTACTGTGTTGAAACTGGCAGATGTGGTAGGATCTACAGCTGCTTTGTTGAAGTATGCCGTGAACCATCCGGAAAACACGTATATTGTGGCTACCGAATCAGGTATCTTGCATGAGATGCAGAAGAAGTGTCCCCAAACAACGTTTATCCCTGCTCCGCCGAACGATAGTACCTGCGGATGTAACGAGTGTAGCTTTATGCGGTTGAATACGTTAGAGAAGCTCTATGAGTGTTTGAAGAATGAAGCACCGGAAATTACGGTAGATCCGGAGGTGGCTAAGAAGGCAGTGAAGCCGATTCAGCGGATGTTGGAGATTTCGGCTAAGTTGGGATTATAAAGAAATTTGGTTTCTATTATTGTTCTTGAATGAATAACAGTTAGAAACTGTTTTAAAATAATTCAATTCTTTAAAGATAAAAAAATCCTCCCAGTTTATTAACCGAGAGGATTTTTTATTGTTGATTATTGAATCAATTATTTTTTATTTGGATTCTTCCGAACTTTGAAGCATCTGGAACAACTTATCCAACTTCGGAGCCATGATAATCTCCGTACGGCGATTCTTGCTTCTTCCTTCTATTGTTTCGTTATCATCAACAGGCATATATTCACCGCGGCCGCTAGGCTGAATCTGCAAAGGATTTACATTGTAATTCTTTATGAGGATACGAACTACGGAAGTGGCACGGATCACACTCAAATCCCAGTTATCTTTGAATTGTACAGTATTGATCGGGTTGTTGTCCGTATGTCCTTCGATAAATACGTCGATATCCGTCTGTTTGTTCAATACTTCGGCCAGTTTGCCGAGAGCTTCCTCTCCACGTTTATCCAGACGGGCACTTCCTGACTGGAATAATAATTTGTCGGACATCGCTACATATACTTTTCCGTCTTTCTCGCGGACGGTCAGCTCGTCAGTGCTAAAACCAAGTAATGCGTCTTTTACATTACTCAAGAGATTTTGTACCTTATCATTCTGCGCCTTAATCATGTCCTGCAATTCATTGATCGTGCGTTCTCTTTCGTTCAGCTCATTTTTCTTTTGGCTCAACAGCGCATTCAGTTTTTCCTGTTCAGTCATGTTGACATTCAACATACTCTGATACTGGCGGATACTGTTTCCCATCTGTGTCGTATCACGCAGGAGCTTCTTGATCTGTGCCGACATCTGGTCGCCTGTATTACGGCAATCGGTCAGCAGGCTCTGCAAGCTATCGATACTTGCCATACGTGCGGCTTCTGTCATCATGAACTTCTTTTTTGTTACACACGAAGTACACAATAGGAGCGTAAGTAAAGTAAATAAAGTAATTTTCTTCATTGTGTTTTATATTTTAAGTGGGTATGTATAATCAGCTTTGCAGAAACTCACAAAGTTTCTGTACAGCCAGTGCACGGTGACTGATCTTATTCTTTATTTCGTTTCCCAGCTCGGCAAAAGTCTGTTGGTAGCCTTCGGGTTTGAATATCGGATCATAACCAAAGCCGGAATCCCCACGTTTTTCTTGGATGATTTCTCCTTTTATCACTCCTTCAAAGAGATACTCCTTTCCGTCCAGTATCAACGAAATAGCGGTGCGAAATTGCGCTTTACGGTTTTCCTTTCCGTCCAGTTCGTGAAGAAGTTTGAGCATATTAGCCTGGGCGTCGTGTCCTTCACCTCCTGCATAGCGGGCGGAATAGACTCCGGGAGCTCCGTTCAAGGCTTCCACTTCCAATCCCGTATCATCGGCAAAACAATCCAGATGATAGTTTTTGTAGATATAGGAAGATTTTAATAGCGCATTTCCTTCCAGTGTTTCAGCAGTTTCGGGAATATCCGCTTGGCAACCGATATCATTGAGACTTAATAATTCTACTTGATCTCCCAGGATAGCGGCCACTTCTTCCAGTTTATGAGCATTATTGGTAGCAAATACAAGTTTGCGTTTCATCATCTTATTTTTTGTTTTAACAGGGTTGTTCACTACTTATCAACCGGTTATTATTTCACTTTCAGCTTATCGAATCCTTCGCCATACACACCGATAACGGAACTTTGAGAGATAAAAGCATTCGGGTCAATGCGTTTTACCAAACGGAAAATTTCGAGTGACTGACGTTTCTTGGCAAGTACTACCAATACTTTCACATTGTTTTTACTGTACCATCCCGTACCGTCGAGTACCGTTACTCCCCGGTCGGCGTCTTTAATGATACGGTCGGCTATTTCATCATATTTCTTGGAGAAGATGAAGAATTGAACCGATTGACGGGCACTGTTGATAATCCAGTCGAGCACAACACCAATGATAAACAAGGTGACAAAGCCGAAAATAACCCGGCGCCAATCATGAAATATAAAGTAACAGGAGCTGATAATGAATACATCACAGATCATAATCATTCGTCCGAGTGATACATCTCTGTATTTATTAACAACAGCAGCGATAATATCTGTTCCACCCGTACTTCCATTGTAGTTGAAAGTGATACCGAGGCCTACACCACACATGGCTGCACCGATAATACAGGCCATGAAGTCCTGTCCTGTACCAAGCAATAGCGGCTTGCCGTCCGGCGTCATATCCGGTGCTTCTACGTAATTGTTCACCACCAACTGGAATAACCAAAGCAGGAAAGTCAGCGTAAAAATAGCATAAGTCGTTTTTATACTGAATTTCGGACCCAATATCCGAATGGCAAAGGTCATCAGAACTGCATTGATAATGAAGTATGACCATTGGATTGGAAATCCCGTTGCATAATAGATAATAGCTCCGATACCGGTAGTTCCTCCGGTAGTTATCTGATAAGGTAACAGGAATGCAGCCCATCCCAAAGAATAGCTTATCAATCCGAGAGTGATGTAGATATAATCTTTCACTTCTCTCATTATTTCCGCTTTTGTCAGTTTATGCATGGATTTTAAGTTCAAGTATTAAGTAATAAGTATTAAGTATTATCCGTAGTCGTTTTCCAAATATATCCGCCAGGTTAATACTTAATACTTATTACTTAATACTTATTGTTTTATACTTAATACTTTAAATTACAACGTTTACAATCTTTTTCGGAACGACGATGATCTTTTTCGGAGTCTTGCCATCAATCCACTTCTGTGAACGTTCGTCTGCCAATACTTCCGCCTGGATAACATCACTGGCAGCATCTGCCGGAAACTCCATAGTAAAACGGGCTTTACCGTTGAAAGAGATGGTGTAGTTTACTACGTCTTCCTTCAGGTATTCTTCGTTGAAAGCAGGCCATTGGGCATCGCAGACAGAGGTTGTATTTCCCAATGTATCCCATAGCTCTTCGCATACGTGCGGAGCGAAGGGAGCAAGGACGATTACCAATTTCTCCAATATCTCTTTCTTGCTGCATTTCAGATTGGAGAGTTCGTTGACACAAATCATGAAT
>OGNM01001183.1_pt1 | contig 12113 bp, 9 predicted proteins | sample 1573441 | NCBI WGS metagenome assembly OGNM01 (sample SAMEA2581915, study PRJEB24529) | metagenome | biome: Human gut stool | place: China | collected 2011
CTCGTTCTTGAGCTTCTCCCAGGGGTTGTCCTCTTCCTTCTTGTAGCCCAGGGAAACCTTCTGGTTCTCGGGGTCATAGCTCTTAACATACACTTCGATGGTATCGCCAACGCTGACGACCTCAGAGGGATGCTTGATGTTGTTCCAGCTCAGTTCGCTGATGTGGCACAGGCCATCCACGCCGCCGATGTCAACAAAGGCACCGTAGGAAGTCAGGCTCTTGACAACGCCAGTGTACTGCTTGTCAACTTCAACGTTCTTCCAGAACTCATCGCGCTTTGCCTTGTTTTCTTCAGCAGTAACCTTGTTGATGCTGCCGACGATCTTGCGGCCTGCGCACTCGGTGATAACCAGCTTAACGTGCTGGCCAACCAGCTTGGTGTAGTCCTCGTCGCGGCGCATGGTAGCCTGAGAACGGGGAACAAACACACGAACGCCCTTGACGTTGACAACAACGCCGCCCTTGTTGGCTTCCATGACGTCGCCTTCCATAACGGTGCCGTTTTCGGCAGCCTCGGAAACATCCTTCATGCCCTTCTGGGCTTCAAAACGGACACGAGAAAGGGTGTCAACACCTTCCTGGTCATTGGTCTTGACAACAACCAAATCCAGCTCGTCGTCCACCTTAACAAGGTCTTCCATCTTGGCGTTGGGGTCATGGCTCATCTCGCTGAGCTTGACGATACCAGTGTGCTTGGAACCATCAATACCGACGACACATTCCGTCGGGGAAACGCTGATGACCTTGGCTTTTACGATCTTACCTGCGTACAGGGGCTTTGCTTCGGATGCAGCGAGCATCTCCTCAAAGCTCATGTCGTCACGGATTTCTTCACTCATACAGTTAAGTACCTCCTCAATTATAGACGAAGGCGTTGAAGCCCCGGCTGTTACGCCCACGATCCTGGCACCGTTAAGCCAATCTTTGTCGAGTTCATCAGCTGTCTCCACATTGATAGCTTTGGTATGCCGGGCCGCGACCTGCAACAGCTTTTGGGTATTGGAAGAATGATGACCACCAATGACGACCATATGATCGCATTTTTGGCTGAGGTCTTCCGCTTCCTGTTGCCTCGCCCACGTTGCATTACATATTGTATCAAATATTTTGGCATTTGTACACTGGTTTTTCAAAAATTCCTTGCAAGTTTCCCAGCTTTGGACATTGAAAGTGGTTTGCGCTACCGCAAAAATAGATTTTTGTTGTGTGAGTTCCGGCAGCAGCTTTTCCAGCTCTGCCAAGTTGGCAAACACTTCCACTTTTCCCGTAGTATGGCCCACAATTCCCTGTACTTCGGGGTGTTTGGCATCGCCTGCCACCAGCAGCATGGCGCCCTCCGCACCGGCCCGCGCAGCAATTTTATGGATTTTTGTAACAAACGGGCAGGTGGCGTCATGATACGCCAGGCGGCGTGTTGAGATTTTATCATACACACTCTGCCCAACGCCGTGGCTGCGGATGACAACCTCGTAGCCGTCCGGCACATCGTCCACACTGTCACAGGTAATGGCACCTTTGCTTTCCAGATCCTCCACCACCTGCGGGTTATGGATCAGCGGGCCAAGGGTTGCCACCGGGCGGCCCTGCTCCAGCAATTCATAAGTCAACTTGACCGCGCGGTTTACCCCAAAGCAGAACCCTGCGGTTTTTGCAAGAATAATTTGCATGGTTATTTCTCCCTACATCGCGTTTTAGAAATGATTTTCTTCGTACAGGCGTTCCAGTTCGGTTTTCAGGCGGGTGCGCAGGGCACGCAGCTTGGGTACCGAGCGGCGCGGGTCCTCTACCTTCATCTCCTCTGCCGGGATGGGGGTGCCAAAGCAGATGCGGATGCGGCAGAACATGTGCATGCGCTTATCCGGCGTATCGTAAATAATGCGGCAGGGCACCATGTCGGCATCGGCGTTGCCGGCAATCAGGAAAGCACCGCTTTTTAAGGTCAGCAGTTCGCCGGTCTTGCTGCGGGTTCCTTCAGGGAAGATCAGGATCGGCGTGCCGTTTTTGCATTCGTCTGTCACTTTATTAACGGTGCCCATATCGCCCTTGCCGCGGTCAATGGGCACCGCGCCCATGCAGCTCAAAAACCAGCCGATCAGCGGATTTTTGAACAGCTCCTGCTTGGCCAGGATTGTATAGCGCTTCCAGCTGAACACCGCTTCCAGAATATAGACCGGGTCCAGGTCCGAAAGGTGGTTGGATGCGATAACATGGGCGCGCCCGCGGGGGATGTTCTCTTTGCCGACCACCTCAATGCGCCACAAAATATGCAGCAGCGGCCAGACGATCGGCAGCAGGATCCAATAAAGCAGCATAGTTTTCCACCATTTCTTAGTAATTGGTTAAATGTTTGTTGTTCTTTGTTTTCGGGTATGTTGAGCCGTCAGGTTATTTGCCCCGTGTATTGTCGGAAGAGATTACCTACATTTTTCCAGGTGCAACGCTCTCCCCCTGCTCGCAGCGCGGCTTTTATTTTGCGCGGTCCTGAATGACTTTTTTCAGGGCTTCAAAGCTCTGGTCAAAGTTCAGCTCGCTGGTATCCACCAGCACAGCGTCTTCGGCCTGGCGCAGCGGGGCTGCTGCACGGTGGGTATCCTGATAGTCGCGCGCGCGGACATCGGCCAGAACATTCTGGTAGTCGTGCTTTTCGCCTTTCATCAGCAGCTCTTTATAGCGGCGCTCTGCGCGGGCTTCCGGGGTGGCAGTCAGGAAGATTTTTACCGTTGCGTTGGGCAGCACCACAGTGCCGATATCGCGGCCATCCATCAGCACATCGCGGCTGGCGGCCAAAGTGCGCTGGGCATCCAGCAAAAAGGTGCGCACAGCCGGAATCGCCGCCACAGCGGAAGCCGCCATGCCGATCTCCTCGGCACGGATGGCCGAGGAGACATCCTCGCCGTTCAGGTAAAAGTGCTGGGTGCCCTCCTCCAGCTTGGTATCCAGGTGGATTTGCGGCAGCAGGGCCTCCACGGCAGCGGCATCATGCGGGTCCTTGCCTTGGCGCACGGCGTACAGGCCGATGGAGCGGTACATGGCACCGGTATCTACATAGGTAAAGCCCATATCCGCAGCAAGGCGTTTGGCAAGGCTGGATTTGCCCGCCCCGGACGGGCCATCGATTGCAACAGAGATCATCAGAAAAACTTCCTTCCGTTATAGTACTGTGTTTGTAGAAATAGGCGATATTTTCGACTTTTCTGATACACCCTAGGTATCGTTTCCTATCGCGCGCACCGCAGCTTGTGCGGTGGCCCATGCAATTTGCAGGTTGTAGCCGCCGGTGCGGGCATCCACATCCAGCACTTCGCCCGCAAAATACAGGCCGGGGCACAGCTTGCTCTGCATGGTTTTGGGGTCAACCTCTTTGGTATCCACGCCGCCAGCCGTAATCACCGCGTGCTGCAAATCGCCCAGTTCGCTGATGGGCACCTGCCAGTGCTTGCACAGGTGTACTAGTGCCATCTTCTGTTCGCGGGTGATCTGGGCGGCACGGGTGGCGGGGTCAACGCCCCACTTTTTAACGGCAACCGGCCGCATCGAGTTGGGCAGCAGCTTTTCCAGTGCACCCTGGGCACTGTGGCCGCCAAGGGCCGCAAAGTCGCGGGTCAGGCGGTCATACAGTGTTTTTTCATCCAGGGCAGGCTTCAAGTCAAACTCTGCAATATAGCGGTGCAGCTGCACATCATCAATATAGGTCGAAGCCGAAAGCACCACGCAGGAAGATGGTCAATCCCCAATTCTTATACGTCAAGGTATTGGTCATGGAAGCTGTGAACTTGGGAAGTCCGTTACCGGTTACCCGTTTGTCTTCTTCTTTGGCATCAGATATTTTAATCATCTCCGTATTGTCTTTGTTCCATACTACCCAGTCGCCATCGGCATCAATACCGGCATATTTCCAGGTGTAATAGTTACCCAGGCGTTGTCCTTCTTCTATGCGTTGCAACTTGCCCGGTTGATTCGGACTTTCCATATTCGCCAGATCGTAATAGTTCTGTCCGGTGAACTCGTTGTTGGAGAATTTGAGGAACTTGTTCTCATTGGTGGCGCCTACCAGATTGACGGTATAGCTGAAATCTTTCATCTTCACCGCCTGGATATTCAGATCGACTTCAATACCGGTGTTGCGAATCTTACCTGCGTTAATCCAACGGAAACGGCGCTTTTCGGCAGTAGTGTTTACACGGATCAATTGGTTTTTGGTATCAGTGCGATAGAACGTGAAGTCGAAATCTAAACGACTGTTGAAGAATCTCCATTCGGTACCAAATTCGATAGAGGTACTGATTTCCGGTTTCAGGTCTTCGGCAAAGTAATAGTCGATGGGATTGACTACGCCACCGGCTGTAATAGTCTGTGCCGGGCTGGTGATGCCGATGGGAAGGTCGTTACCTACTTGTGCCCAAGATGCACGGACTTTACCGAAACTGATCCATGACGGGAGGTTAAGTGTCTGGTTCAAAATCCAAGATACACCTACTGAGGGGTAGAAGAAACCGGAACCTTCGCTTTTCGTGTTGGCCAGTGTAGACGACCAGTCGTTACGGGCGGTCAGGTCTAAATAAAGACTTTCTTTCCAACCGATTTGTGCTGTTGCAAAGAGGGATTGGATGGTGCGTCTTTGGTCGTTCAGTTCGTCGATGAAAGAAGTGCCGGCGCCGCCCAAATTCATATTGGCAACTGTAAATACGTTTGCTTTGTACAAGCCGGATTTTCCGGAATCGAGGCTTAGTGAGTTCACTTTCGTAGTGTTGATGCTGCTACCAAGGGCTGCATTCAGTGACCAGTCGTTCCAGGTTTTGTTGAACATTGCCATTACATCGCCGTACATCATGAATTCCTGACGGTTCAGCTTGATGTAACGTCCGTTTTCATGAGCCACATCGGCTGCTGTGCCGGCGTACATCTTCTGGTCGTAATTATCGTTGATATAATCTACATTGCCACGTGCCTGGATGGTGAACCAGTCGTTTACCTTCAGGTTAGCACTCAATGAAGCCATTGTGCGAAAACGTTTGTCGTTGCTGGTAACCCTGTTGTTTAGCCAATAAGGGTTCTGAGTGAAGCCACTGATGTCTGTATACCAGTTTTGCAGGGGCATAGCTCTGTTGTCATCATATCTTTCGAAGCCGTTGTTGTCGCGGTAAACACTCATATCTTCGCCACGTGGGAAGGAATATAAACCTACCAATGGGTTCATATAATAACCACCGGAAGTAGGGCGGTTCTTGATTTTCTGGGTCATCAGGTTCACGTTGGCATCCAGCGTCAAGCGTTCGTTGAAGAGGGAGGCTGTTTCGCGGAAAGTGATGTTGTGCTTCTGAAGTTTGTTTACATCAACAATGCCACTGGCAGTGGTGTTGGCATAAGAGAAGTAAGTTTGCATCTTCTCTTTTCCTGCTGTGATGGATAAAGAGTTTGTAGCTGTCACTCCGTTACTGAAATAGTCGCCCACATTGTCGTAAGCTTTCATACTTGCGTTTTCTGCGCCCCAACTGGTTTCGCCGCTGGCGCCGTATCTGTTTTGGAATTCGGGCAGGCTGATGGCGTGGTCAACAGTGAGGTTGGAAGAGAAGGTGATGCGTTGCATACCTGCTTTTCCTTTCTTGGTGGTGATAAGGATTACACCATTGGCGGCTTGCGAACCGTAAAGAGCGGCGGCGGAAGCACCTTTCAGGATGCTCATGCTTTCAATGTCGTCCGGATTGAGGTTGGAGATACCGTCGCCGGAGTCGCGGTTACCGGTATCATTATTGCCACCCATGGCGGAAAAGGCTTGTTCTGATGTATTATTCAGCATAGGCACACCGTCAATGACATATAATGGCTGGTTGTTACCGTCGGCATTGGCAGAACGAATACCACGGATAGAAACCTTGGCAGAACCACCTAAACCGGAAGAGTTGCGTGTAATGGATACACCGGCGGTTTTTCCGGCTAATGCATTAATCATGTTCGGGTCTTTGGCGCGTGTCAGTTCGTCGCCACCTACCTGCTGGGTAGAGTAAGTCAGTGAAGCGGCTTTTTTCTTGATACCCATAGCGGTTACCACAACTGTTTCCAATGACAGGGCTTCTTCCTGCATCTGTACATTAAGAGTTTGCTGCCCGTTGAGAGCAATCGTTACAGGCTGGTATCCGATAAAGCTAATGACCAGCGTTGCATTGGTTGGAGTGTTTAGTGTAAACTCACCGTCTATATTGGTAATGCAACCGTTTGTAGTTCCTTTTTCCACGACATTGGCACCGATAATGGGCTCACCTTTCGTATCGGTAACAACACCTTTCACAGAGATATTCTCTTGTTGTACGGCAGTAATGATTTCACTTGCCTTTTCATTTTGTTTGGTCAGCACAATATTCTTGCCTTCCATTACATATCTGATGTCGGTACCATTAAAGATTTCGTCCAAAACTTCGGACACCGGTTGATTGTCTGCATCTATATTTACGGTGCGGCGCACGTCCACACTTTTCTTATTGTAGACAAACAAATATTCGGTCTGAGCCTCGATTTTATCGAGGATTTCGCCTACTCGTAACTCAGAACGGGGGATGCTGATTCTTGCACTCTGAGAGTAGGTAGCGTGGCTGTATGCCTGGAACGTTACAAACAAAAGAAGGAATAGTGTGATCTTCATAGTTCGTAATATTTGCTTAAATACTAAACTTTTTGGGCAAAAAAGCCCATTCAAAGAAATTTTTCTCATATCTTTGTAATGTGTTAAGTTAATAAATTGATTAAGGTCGATTTTTGACTGTTTCGGATCGGAAAGTATGGGGGTACTTTCCGATCTTTTTTGTGGGGGTAATTAGTAGACTGTTTCTTCTATTTCATAATGCTTTTCTATTTAAGGGGTTAGTACTAAATTTTAAGGTTTTATCTTTGATGTCAAATTATTTCTCGTAAATAAAAATCGAGTCTTTTTCTTCATTGATGCTGAACTCAAAAGGATGATCTTTTGAAATGGTTCGAAGAATATGCTCTACGCCGTCCTGCTCGCGGAATTTTCCGGTGCAACTATCATAATTCAGCAGTTTGGGGTCGGAAACGGTTATTTTTACATTATAGTATTTTTCAAGTTTGGTAAGGATGCAGCTGAACGGTACATCATCAAAGCAATATAATCCTTCTTTCCACCGTAAGTATTCATAAGAAGGAAGTATAACCTTTTTGCATTTCCCGTCATAGTTTCCAAAGAATTCATCTTTTTGCAAACGGGTGATGACTTTGTTGTTATTGGCGGGATAAATGTCTACAATACCTTCTACGAGGGTAGTTTCGAATTCTTTACTGTCTTTATAGGCACAAACATTGAAGCAGGTACCTACTACCTTTACTTTATTCATTTCGGTGTGTACATAGAAGGGGATATCTTTATTCTTTGCTACTTCAAAGTAGGCTTCACCATCCAGTTCCACATTTCTTTCACGACGTCCGAAGTTGGAAGCATAAGTTAATGTAGATTGTGCATTCAACCATACGCGTGTACCGTCAGCAAGGGTGATTTGTGCACGCTGTCCGGCAGGGACAGTAATGGTTTGCGGTTGGGCGAGTTTATTATAGAGGTAATCGTTTGTCATGAAGTAGCCGCATACACCTATGATGATAACGGCAGCTATGCGCATTCCCCATTTGAGTATCGGAGCCAGACGGAATGTCTTTTTCTTGCTGCTCTGTCTGTCAGAGAATAGGGCCACATCAAATATCATACGCTCTTTCAGGAAAGCTTCTCGGTTTTCCTCCGAGGCTTCCACCCAATCAAGGATGCGCTTTTCTTCTTCAATGGTGGCAGTTCCTCTAAAATACTTATATAATAGTTCTTGATTCATGACGTACTTAAATGGTTAATTAAATAAGGGAGGTTTTTCCTGTCCTTCTATAATTAATACAGATAAGTTCGTCACTACCCTAACGGGAAATGAAACTTTTTTTGTTTAATGAAATAATAAAGCTATTTACTGCATCAATCTACTGCGTTGGGAATGATGGATACAATGTAGCATTCGTCCGAAGCTTCGGCTTTAAATAGATTGTAAGCAATGCCTATGGCTTCCTCCGGGGAGCTTGCTTCAATATTCTTGTTGACATTCAGGGTTTCAAAAATTTGTTCTCCCTCGATAAGCACGTAGTATATTATTACAATATATCTCATAACTACCATGTTTAATAGCCAGCAATATTACTGATGCTGCAAACATATGCCTTTTATTTATATTATCAAAGAAAAGCAGAAGAGTTTTATCAGAGAAGAATAGAAGTCAGATAATCTTTTAGTTCCACACGAAGAATACGTAAAGCTTTAGTGATATGAAACTCCACTGTTTTGAGGGAAACGTTCAGTTGTTCCGCTATTCTTTTATTCGGTAGGTTGCTATAACGGCTGAGCATGAATATTTCGCGGCTTTGAGGTGGCATCTTTTCCAGAGCTTTATTTACGATGTGCTGTATTTCTGTGCTGAATATTTTGTCGGGTTCGCAATCCTTTAAAGTAGCAATGCGCAAGTCCAGTTCGCGCTGACGGTGCGAATGCAGATCTTCCTCAATACGTAGACGTGTTTGTTCACGTTCCAGGTAGTTGAGAGCTTTATTCTTGATAATGGTAAGGAGCAGGGAATGCAAACCTTTATCTTCTTCCCAACGGTCGCGACATTCCCACAGAGAGATCATGGATTCCATTAAAATATCCTCTGCTTCTGCCCAACTTCTGGTATAGGAGTAGGCAAAGGCAAGGAATTTTTCCTGGTTCTCCCGAAAGAAACGAGAAAATAAATCCATAGTATGTAGGCTTCCAGCTAAAGGCATTTTTATATATTCTCTTTCTTATTTAAGGTTAATATTGTAAAGTAACATAATCTTTTCGGAATACGCAAAAGTATGAAAAGATTTTTCTGGTTTCCCTCTTTCTTTTTTGCAAAAAGAAAGCCCGGCGGATTTCCGTCGGGCTTTGTATACTAAAGAATAAGGAATTTCTTATTTCTTTTCAGGTCTTTCCTGTCTTTCTGGTCTCGGAAGCAATACTTTACGGGAAAGCTTGAACTTACCGGTTTTCGGGTCGATATCGAGTAATTTCACTTCGATTTCGTCACCTTCTTTGATACCGGCTTCTTCTACTGTTTCCAGACGTTTCCAGTCGATTTCAGATATGTGGAGTAAACCGTCTTTACCCGGGAGGAATTCTACGAAAGCACCATAAGGCATTACGGAACGTACCTTGCCTTTGTATACTTCGCCAACTTCCGGTACAGCAACAATGCCCTTAATCAGACGCATAGCGTCATCAATGCTCTTCTTGTTGGTTCCGGAGATTTCGATTCTTCCGATATTGTCTACCTCTTCGATAGTGATTGTAGCACCTGTTTCTTCCTGCATACCTTGGATAATCTTTCCACCAGGGCCGATTATCGCACCAATGAATTCTTTAGGAATAGTCATCGTTTCAATACGTGGAGCATGAGGTTTCAGTTCTTCACGTGGTTCCTGAATGGTTTCCAGAATCTTACCGAGGATGTGCATACGTCCTTCTTTGGCTTGGTTCAAGGCACGTTCCAGAATATCGAATGACAGACCGTCTACCTTAATATCCATTTGAGTGGCGGTGATACCATTCTTGGTTCCTGTTACTTTGAAGTCCATGTCGCCCAGGTGGTCTTCATCACCAAGGATATCGGACAATACGGCATATTTGTCTTCACCCGGATTTTTAATCAATCCCATAGCGATACCTGATACCGGTTGTTTGATCTTCACACCTGCATCCATCAATGCCAGTGTTCCGGCACATACGGTAGCCATGGAAGAAGAACCGTTAGATTCAAGAATATCGGATACTACGCGTACTACATACGGATAGTCTGCTGGAATTTGACCTTTCAGTGCACGCCATGCCAAGTGTCCGTGACCAATTTCACGACGGCCTACGCCACGTTGTGCTTTTGCTTCTCCGGTAGAGAATGGAGGGAAGTTATAGTGAAGCAAGAAACGTTCTTTGCCATGTTCCAGTACATCGTCGATGATCTTCTCATCCAGTTTGGTACCCAAGGTAACAGTAGCCAGAGATTGAGTTTCACCACGAGTGAAGATTGCAGAACCGTGAGGTCCGGGCAAGTAGCTGATTTCGCTCCAGATAGGGCGGATTTCGTCAGTCTTACGTCCGTCAAGGCGCTTGCCTTCGTCCAAGATGCTACGGCGCATAGCCTCTTTCTCTACATCATGGTAGTAACGGTCGATCAGTGCTGCTTTTTCGCTCAATTCTTCTTCGCTGAACTGTGCTTTGAATTCTTCGCGGATAGCATCGAAAGCGTCCATGCGTTCGTGCTTATTTTTGTTGCCGGAAGCTGCGATGGCATAAGCCTTTGCGTAGCAAGCATCATGAACGGCTTTACGCAGTTCTTCATCATTTACTTCGTGGCAATATTCGCGTTTTACGGTAGAACCCACTGCTTCTGCCAATTCTTTCTGAGCTTGACATTGTACTTTGATTGCTTCGTGAGCTGCTTTCATGGCGTTCAACAAGTCAAGTTCGGAAACTTCACTCATTTCACCTTCTACCATCATGATGTTTTCATAAGTGGCACCTACCATAAGGTCCATGTCTGCTTTTTCCAACTGATCGAAAGTCGGGTTGATAACGAATTCTCCGTTGATGCGTGCTACACGTACTTCAGAAATCGGTCCGTTGAAAGGAATATCTGAAACGGCAAGTGCTGCAGAAGCGGCAAGTCCTGCCAATGCATCCGGCATATCCACACCATCAGCAGAAAAGAGGATGATGTTCACATATACCTCTGCGTGATAATTATCGGGGAATAAAGGACGGAGAGCACGGTCTACAAGACGGCAAGTCAGAATCTCATAATCAGAAGCTCTACCCTCTCTCTTGGTGAAACCACCAGGAAAACGGCCGAATGCCGCAAATTTTTCTTTGTACTCTACCTGTAAAGGCATGAAATCTGTTCCGGGAACTGCATCTTTAGCGGCACAAACAGTAGCTAATAACATGGTGTTTCCCATGCGGAGCATTACAGAACCGTCTGCCTGTTTTGCCAACTTTCCCGTCTCGAGTGTGATGGTTCTTCCATCAGGTAACTCGATCGTCTTAACAATTGGGTTAATCATAAAAATTGTTTTATCTATACTTTTCTTTCAAAATTCCTGCAAAGATATACATTTATCGTTGTAATCAGGTGGAAATGAGCTAAAAAGTTAGATGCTATATGTTTTTTTTGCAAAATAGAGGTGAAGAAGCAGGCAAAAAGCTTTGAGTAATCTCGAAAAGACGTATATTTGCAACTCTTAAAAAACACACGAGATATGAAAAAGATAACTTTTGTAGCGCTTGCCGCACTTACCATTACAGCTTGTAGTTCCGGTCCTGAGTTTGAAGTGAACGGAGACGTATCAGGAGCCGACGGGAAAATGCTTTATCTCGAAGCTTCCGGTCTGGAAGGTATTGTCCCGCTTGATTCGGTAAAATTGAAAGGAGAAGGTACATTCAAATTCAAACAGCCCCGCCCCGAATCGCCTGAGTTTTACCGCTTGCGGGTAGACGACAAAGTCATCAACTTTTCTGTGGATTCTATCGAAACGATACAGATCAAAGCTCCGTACGTCGATTTCTCTACTGCCTACACGGTAGAAGGATCTGACAACAGCAACAAGATTAAGGAACTGACACTGAAACAAATCAATCTTCAAAAGAACGTAAACGACCAACTGAATGCGTTGCGTGCCAATAAACTGGGACACGACACGTTCGAAGAAAACCTGGCAACGTTACTGAAAAATTATAAAGAGGACGTAAAAGTGAATTATATATTCGCCGCTCCCAACACGTCAGCTGCTTACTTCGCCCTGTTCCAGAAATTGAATGATTATTTGATTTTTGATCCGTTAAACAATAAAGATGATATCAAATGTTTTGCAGCGGTGGCTACGAGCCTTAATAATACGTATCCTCATGCGGTTCGTTCCAAAAACTTATATAATATTGTGATAAAAGGAATGAAGAATACCCGTACTCCGGTAAAAAAGACCATTGAAATACCTAAGGAAAAAATAGTAGAGACCGGGCTTATTGATATCAGTTTGCGCGATTTGAAAGGCAATATCCGTA
>OGNM01001189.1_pt1 | contig 12060 bp, 16 predicted proteins | sample 1573441 | NCBI WGS metagenome assembly OGNM01 (sample SAMEA2581915, study PRJEB24529) | metagenome | biome: Human gut stool | place: China | collected 2011
AGATGGACGTGGATGTGACGAAAACGCCCAACCATACCGAGTGCATCCGCTGCGGAATGTGCATCCGCGCCTGTCCGACGAACGCCGTGTGCTTCCGCTACGGCTTCGGAGACGGTAAAGATAAGGCAAAAGCAGCGGAAACACTACAAACAAACAACACTAACAGGGAGGAATAAAACGAATGAAGATGAATAGGACGAATACTGCCGGCAGAATTCTGGCGCTGCTGCTTACTGCACTGATGGTGCTCTCTCTGGCAGCCTGCGGCACAAAGGGCGGAGACAAAATGGACGGAATGAGTAGCGAACCGAAGAATGCCGAGGAAGCGGTTGCCATGCACAAGGAGCTGATGGCGCAGGAAAATGCCATTCTCTCGGAGAACACAGCGCTTTGGGAAAAAGTTTTCATAGCGGCCGACAAGGGCATGACCATGCAGGAGGACGGCAAAAACTACGGCGATTTTCTTCTGAAAACAATTGACGGTATCAAGGATCAGTTCAGTGCTGATGAGTTGAAACTGCTTAATAAAGGCGCCGAAGAGATTAAGGAAATTGAAGGAAAGCTGACAGTTTTGGAACAAAAATTTCCCGGATGCGGAGAAAAACCGTCTGATGGAGATATGAGCGTTCCGGCTGAAAACGGTAAACCCATCGAAAAGGATAATCTGATGAAATTCCCGACATTTGACGGCAAGGATCTTGACGGAAATGAAGTTAAGAGCAGTACGCTTTTTGCAAAAAATACCGTTACCGTAGTAAACTTCTGGTTTACCACCTGCAATCCCTGCGTGGAAGAACTTGCCGACCTGGAAGCTCTGAATAAACAGCTTGCAAAAAAAGGCGGAGCAGTAGTCGGAATCAATTCATTTACACTTGACGGTGACAAAACGGCTATCTCTGACGCAAAGAATATTCTGGCAAAAAAGGGTGTGACCTACAAAAACATTTGGTTTGATTCAAAAAGTAAAGCCGGAGAATTTACATCCGGATTGTACTCCTACCCCACAACTTATGTTGTCGATAAAAACGGTAATATTGTGGGAGAGCCGATTGTCGGTGCAATATCCTCCGAAAAGCAGTCTGAAAAGCTGCAAAAGTTGATTGATCAGGCAATTGCAAACAGCAAGAACTGATGTGTGCCTGTCCCGACAAAGTATCAATAATGCATATTTTCAGGTTCTGTAAATTTTACATATAGATTCCAACAAATATGCCAATAATTAAGCCCATATAATTTTTCGTACAGCAAAACCTCCTGCAACGGATTTTACTCTGTGCAGGAGGTTTATTCTTATTCCGATATTTTTTATTTCATCGTTATATCTGTATAAAAATTTTACATAGCTGTAAAGCTGTTTATCATCACAATAAATTTGTATTCTGTTCAAGCATTAAAAATGAGGCTCTCTCGAGCCTCATTACCGCAAATGTTCTACCCTATTTTTGTTACTGTCAAAATGCAAATATCAAAACTGCTGATGCGAGAAAAAGTGCAAAAGTAATCGGCTGAATTTTTATGTATTTTTCAACTTTTGCAATTCGTTCATCAGAAAATTGATTCGAGTTTGCAACATTTTTGTAATCACGATATGAAAATGCGAATATAAAAATCGACACTATAACGAACACAATATAAAACAAAAACAAATAATTCTCCAGCAACGAACCGTAGTACTTTGTTATCAAAGAAAATGCAAAGCAAGCTGTCTGGAAAATCGGAGCTAAAATACAGGCTTGGATTGTTCTGTCGCATTTATCCTCCGGTCTGTCATCCTCTTCATTGGGTAAAAAATAATCATCTGCAAGGCTTAAATTAATATGAACCCTCTTACGGTATAGTTTTAATAAAGCTGCAATCAACAGCAATAAAAACATTGCTAAATTACTGTAAATATAGATTGAAAATTCAATACCGTGAAAGACATAAACTAAATCTCCGTCGCTATACATAGTCAAAGCGTAAAAATAAGCATTAACTATAACTACCCAAGCATATATTCTTTTAACCTTTTTAAAAAGTATGCATATTGTTGCAAAGTGCATTGCAAACAGCAAAAGCAACAAAGATATAAACACAATCAAATCATACGGATTATGTGTTTTAAAAAAATTCATAAAAGGATAAAAATTCAAATACAACGCAGTTGTGGGAAACATAGTTAAATCCGAAGTAATTATGCAATAACCAATGTTCACAAACAGCAATAATATAAATAAACTTTGCAATCCTACGACAATTGAATAATAAATTTTCTTTGCTTTCATTTATAACATCCTATCTGTTATTTTACTTTTCATATTTGACTATATCAAAAAGAATTCAAACGAAATCAACAATGCGTATGGTGATATCATGGCTGATGAGATTAATACACAAATAAGTTTTTTGGTCAATTCGGTTTTTCCGAATACTATTGACGAAAAAATCACAATGTCGGCAGCAAAAGGCTTTGCTGTAATAACTGCTCATATTAATTCTTCTTGAATGTATTAGATTGATTTTTAGTGATTAAGTGTGTATAATGTATATCGGGAGGTATCTATGGGAAAACAAAATTATTTTTTCAGCGGAATTACAGATATACTGATTCTTGCCATTTTGTGTGAGCATGACAGTTATGTGTATGAAATTGTAAAATTCATAAAAGAAAAATCAAACGGATGCCTGTCCATATCTCAGAACACCGTTTACGCAGTCACCTACAAGCTTGTTAACGAAGGAAAAATCAGCGAATATTCAAAGCTTGTCGGCAAAAAGCGCACACGAATTTATTATCATATCGAGGACGAAGGTCGGGCATATTATGAAAACCTTTTGGAAAGTTTTCATAATGCTTACAGCGGTGTAGAGAGTATTTTAAATATTTTAAAAGAGGACAAGGGCAATGAACAATAACGGGGATTCCCTATGTTTTCAAGAAAATAAGGACAGGCAAATACATCAAAAGACTTATTGCGGTTGTACTTATTCTTGCACTCATATCAACTGTTACATACTACATTGTTTTGCATGAAGACCATCAGATTACAAAAAGACAGGAAGCTGTTATAGCCGAAGATGTAATCGAATAATATAAATTCCGTTCGGATATTTTTAAAATTTACAGACCGATTTCAAATTTGATTTTGAAGTCGGTCTTTTTTGTATATACGCTTCTTACGCAATGAAAATACATATTCTGATTGTATTGTATCAATAGACATTGCAAAAAGCAACACTTATTAATATTTCTTTATCCAAAAGTCATATATTCATATCTACAAATGCTTGAATAACCATACGCAAACATAGCAAACAATATAAATACTGACCAAAATTTCAAAAATTTTATAGCCGTATCATATTTCGATGTTGTGTACATTTTGTTTAAGTCATCTAAATAAGCAACTATATTATTAATTAGAATAGATAATGATGCGCCGCCCCATGATGCTACTATTGAAATATGTACACCCGCTAAATTAAATGTCAAAAGCAGCAACACACCATTTATGACAAAGAATAGTGCAATCAGTTTTGTAAGCGTATCAGAACGAAGGCTCTCATAGAATCGCCAATCTTTCGATTTATAATAATTATTAGCATAAAGGCTTAATATAAATATCACAGTATTTACCGTGTTATCAGAACTATCAATCAGTTTAAATAATGTGAGCAAGAATATAGCAACTGTCAGTACAACATCAAAAGCAAAATATATCAAATATGACTTTACAATACGTTTGTTGCCGTTTAACTTTTTCGGATTGACTTTACTGTAATCTATAGTTTCAAAGTCTATTTTATTGTTTTCCGTCATGTCAAACACCTCATCTCGCCCATTCTTTTTTTTCAGTTGGTTGGATACCAATATAATGACTAATTTTATCAATATCGGTTTTGGGATTATCTGTCCAAAGAATGAATTCAACCATAATCAAAAGAGAATGGCTTAACAGATTTCATATCATTAATTACAAACATGCCTATAGGCTTGTATTTGAGTATATTGAAACCTTTTATAATACCGTTAGGATTCACAGCCACTGCGACTATATGTCTCCTAATGAGTTTGAAAAATTGTTTGAGAGGGAATCTTCTCTGCCAGCAGCTTAGTTGCCAGAACTTCTCATTTTATTTTGTGCTAAATCTTGACACAGGACCATATTATGTACGGTCAATAAATCATACCGATGATAATATCGTTCATAATGTTGCTTACAAAACTAATTTTAAGAATCGGAATAAACAACAAATACGGTACATTGCACAATGAAACAATGTGAAGTAATTTGCTTTTCTGTTTTTCGGGAACATTCATATTTTTATATACAACGGTCTGATTAAACAGATATATAAATGCGTAGGCTGTGAGAATTTCAAAAAATGCAACGATTATTCCGCTGTAATGTCCTGAACCAGTTATCGTCAGATTTCCGAGAAAGCCAAGCAAAATACTGTCCGCAATTTTCTTGAAAATATTATCAAAATTAGATACGCATAAGCACATCACCGTCCATATGAGTGAAAACAGAAAAAATGAAATCAATATACCAAGCTCGGAAAACACGCTTGATTTTAATATAAATCGTTTTTTATCAGTGAATTTTCGCACTTTGACTGCATATATGGCAGAGTTTGTAATAAGCAAGCGAGTAAAACTTACTGCCAACAATGCAATGAAAAAAAGCATCAAATACAGCATTTCCATACAATCACCTCAAATCGCTTATAACGCATTACTTTTCTTTTGTAACTTCATTCAAACCGATAAAGTACATACCTTTTCTTTTAGATTTTTCAAGATGAATCTTTTCGGAATCAACAATCAAATCCGTGTAGAGGTTATTGTCAGTTTCGACAAAACAGAATATTCTGAATTTTCCGAAAGTTACGGTTTTGTCGGCTTTATGTGCAGAATCGGAATATGCGAGAATATCTGTTTCACGATTTGGTACTGCCACAAAAAGAACCTGTTCTCCTGTCTTTTTATCTCTGATTTTGTAACTTCTGATAAATGTGTAATCTTTTGAAAATGAACCGTTGTTAATTTCAATCTGTTCATACACATCAAAATCAGCATTCCTGTTAATCATAGAAACCCTACCGTTTCGCTTTGTATAAACTGCCGGTGTAATTATTTTCGTTTCCTCATCAATCATTAAAACAAATTTGCTGTTTGGTAAATCTATTAAGGTATCATAGACAAAATGTTTAATAGTAGTAAATCTCTTTTTAGAAATTGATACTTCCGATTTAATAGATTTATAATAAAGTGAATTAATAAACTCTTTTAACAAGAAACACAAAAGTAAATACAATCCATACGGGATAAGAAATGTAAAATCTAAAAGAGAACCATTAACATGATTAACACTTACGCTAAAAACAATAACTTCCATATAATCACAACCTACCATTCAGCATGCAACTTTCAAAAGAATTATCTTTATTGAGCAACAACACATTTTCGGCAAAATGTAATAACAAACCTGTTTCGGTCGTTATTGGAAATGAACAACCGTAGTTCTTGTTATCGTCATTTTGAAAACCGAATTTCAGCACGAACTTATAGTGTCCGAGATTATCGTATTCAGCAAGCCCTATTGAGAAAAAAGACTCCGCAGACAAATCAGTATCGCCTATTTCCCAGTAAAATTCACTATGGTGCTTATCAATCAAATTTTTGATTGATTCCGACAAAGCAATTATGTTTTCTTTTGTGACATATACTTTTGTTTCAGCACTAATATTTTTGGCTAATGCCTTTAAGATAATTTGATAAAAATCAGCATCTTCCCATATTTTTTCAAATAACAAATTATTCATTTTTCCATATCACTTGTTCATTAAGCTTGAAAGTAATTTTTCATACTTTGCATTGATTGTAACTTGCGTTGCGGTATTGAATACAAACGAAGTTGCTCCGTCATCACAACCGTAATCGTCTATCTGTCTGACGGTGCAGATTCCGTTTTCCAGCGACAACGGTAATCCCGTGATATTCTCATTACCGCTGTGCAGCAATTCTATACTTACTATAAAGTTTTTAATGATTGCGGATTTTATTGCAGAATCAAATACAGCGTTACCGTCAATTTCAACGCTGTCTTCAAAAGTATCCGTTTCAATAAGTTTCTCCATTTTTTGATTATATTTTGAATCATACTCGATTCTGAAGAAATCAGATACCATTTTTACAATTACACCGTCACAAGTTCCGTCTGTATTGTACATTTGAATTGCAACCTCATCTTCGTTAAGTGCAATAATCTTGCCGTAAATAAACTTGTCACATTCATCATCTGTATAAAAACTGCAATTTTTATTGCTTTGAAAAGCTTTTAATAATTCCGAATACATCGTATCACCTCATAAATTTTTCAGCTTTGTTTGATTTATCTTTATATTGTCTTTCATTTTATCTGTTTCAATTTTCAGTACATTGACATTGTCAGATAAAATTGCATTTTTAAGATTTTTAAAATATGATATGTCTGTTTCATATTCCCTGATTCTGTCATAATTGACCGGTGCGGAATTTTTTAAATCATTCATATCGTCATTTAGCATTTTCAGATACTTTTCAATTTCATTTTCTGCCGAGTTATATTCTTTCAAATACAAATAAATATAAATGAAGTCTAATCCCAAAAAATCATTAGTTTCTTCTAACTTTTCCTTACCTAAGCAGATTAATTTGTCATACATCAGATATTTGTCAAGATATTCGGAAACTGATTTTGCACTAAAAAATGACTCATATAATTCACTGTATTTTGAAAACATTCTGCTAATACAATTTGTAACATCTGATTTATCGGTTGCATCGGCAATATATTCCTCACCTGACAAACGGCTTAATGAAAAATCATCTTCTCCGTCATAGATACACTTTGCATCAATTTCAAATATTAACGGAGTAAAACTATGAATAACATCAAATTGCAGTTCGTCATAATTTTTATCATAATGATATGTTAGATACACTCTTGCAAAGATATCATTATAAAGTTTACTGAAACAATATATATTTTGCTTATAACCGTGTTCTGCCATAAACGAATCAAATTGTTGCACAAATAAATTTTTAAGGCAATCTCCCATAGTATACTTCCCATCTGATTTCGATATTTTAAATACAAAGTAATATTATCACCAATGAAATGCAATACAACAACATCAGCAGTATATGCATTACAATTAGTTTGCATTTATAATTTTGTATTGATGTTACTTTTATGTTTTGATTTTCCGATTTTATAAAATCAGAAATATTGTATGCCGTATGATACACTATACCTATACCTAAACACACATAAATAAAACAAATGAGGAATGCAGACTTGACGCCAAAATATATTAGAAAACTACAGGTAATCGGCGGAATAATTGCATAAACAGTCGGCAAAATCAAAGGCTATTTAATGGTCTGGGAATATTCCTTTTTCTTTTTCTTTTCTGCATATGCAACAGCCTTCATAGGGTTGTCATATTTCCTATCCATAAATTTTGCATACTTTGAAATTTGAATAAAAAAGAGAATTCCGCAGAAAATGGAGCAAGCAATTCCGAACCATACGCACAAAAGAAGTTCGTTTGCTTTTTCTTCATATGTGAGATTATTTACGGATTGACCGATTAAATCGGAATCAAGCAAAATAGGTATAATTGAGCCGATTAGCAAGCACCAAATTGCCGTTATACCGCTTGCAAGCCACTTTTTCATGTTATCCGATGAATACATTTTAAACAGCCAAAACAACATAATTAAAGTTACAGCTATTAAAACAATTGAAACTGAAATTTCAAAAGGGTTATGACTTACAACAAACCTTGACACAAACTGAATCGGCAAACACAGACTTGTCAAAAAGATGTTTTCGGTACAACTCATCAAGTTTACAATAAAATTAATTATCGTAGACATTACAATGAATAACAACAAAAGTAAATGAATTTTTTCTACCGACTTAATATTTTTGTAATTGAAATTTTTCATAGTTAACACCATCATTTTAAAGAATCGTAAATGCGATTGAAATTTGCAATTTCTTTCTCGTTGTACGGTGAATCAGGGTTGTATTCATACATTGACAAAATCCACTCAATCAGCGTGATATCATTGCCGCTTTTAACAAGGCAATTGTCGAGCAAATATCTAATTACTTTTTCACGATTGTAGAAAAATGTACCTGAATACATTAGATAATCACACAACAGAATTGTATGCTTGGGTGTATTCTCATTTGAAATTAAGTAAAGAAGATAACAGAACATATCTCGGTTATCAATAGATGAAAATTCTTTTTCAATGTTCTCAAGTGTATATTCAAAGTCGGATTTTTTAAGTTCGTCATATACAAACTGAAAATCCCCGTGTTTGATTTTATTTTTTAATTCTTTGAAATCCGGCATAATATCACCTCATTAAGAGTTCAATTTGTTATATTCATTAATTGCAATATAACTAAACAAATCATTACCGTTTATAAGACACAAAACGCAATTTGCACAAATGATTAGACACATCACAATTGCTATAATATCAATACCAAAAGCTAAAGTGTGTTTTTTAGTTATGTACTTATTATGCAGTCGAGTTGCAACTAACAAAATTATTGAAATTAACACAACATAATGAATAGCTTTTATCGTACCTAATATTTCATTTACACCCATAAGTGTAATAATTGTCAGATAAATACTTTGTGATATTAACAAAACAAATGTAAGAACAGATACAAAAATCGACTCCGTTTTCGGCATTTTTGGACTACCCTCAGACAGTAATTGTTTACAAACAAATACATCTAAAATCACCGCAACACACAATACCGTTGCAATAATAATTTTCATTGCAACAGAAATAAAAAACGGATGCAAGAACAATATGGAATCAAAAGCAATACCGCTTATTAATAAAAGGGTATTCAGAATATAATAGCAATTTAATTTGGTTTTCATAGCTCTCTCCTTAAACACCAAATTTTGATAAGTCTATATTACAGCAAATATCATTAAAATATTTTATCAGCATACCATACTTTTAAAATCAAAAACAGATATTATAATTTTTACAATTTAATTATAACTATAAAAAATCCAATATGCAACCAATTATGCGGCTTTGTCGGCAAATTTGGAATATATAACAAGGAAGAGTGAATAATCTCAGCAGTAATGACCGTTAAAAATCATCACGCTTTCAAAGCGTTCTTTTGCATCAGTGATTTTACTTTTTGCAATTATAAAGAAAACCAAATTTATAATCAAAATAAAGACAATTGAAATGATTATTGCAAGGCACAAATTTGCAAGACTAAAGTATGTAATCAAACCAAATAATACTCCCGCCAAAGAAAATAAAACAGCCAAAAAGTAATATATTTTGTTTGATTGCAAAGTCAAATTTACTTTAAGATTTTCGTCAAGCTGTTTTGTTTGAATTTTTATTAATGGAGCTAATATGCCCTCACGGGAAAGTAGTGATGTAGATGTAACTTTTAAATCAGTAATATTTTTAGGGTTATCACAGTAAAATTCATATCCATTATCGTATGAAGAAGAACTGCAATTAAAAGCAGTATGCTTTTTGAGTTTATCGTAAAATTCAGTTTCGGAAATCTTAATAATATATTCAAATGATTTTTTCATACTTCTCCCTCATTTCCAATCAAAGGCATTTTTTGACAACACAAGTTCTGAGTTATCTGTAACCTCTTTCAATACAGGCAAAATTTTATTGTAGTCCTCTGCGTATATCAAAAGTTCGGAATGGCAGGTTGGTTGCAAAATGACCTTACTGTGCGGAAACAATCTTTTTAATTGCATCACTGAATAAATTTGCGACACGGTAAAAATCCGCCTTATCTGATAACGAGGCGTCATTATCAAAACCACCGTCCCGGTATTTTTTATATGTAATGTAATAAATTTCTTTCTGTTTATAAATTTTTCTTTTAAATTTAATTTTATCATCGCTGATTTTTATCATTTTACAATATCCTTCCGAACGATAGTGCTTACATAGGAATTATAAACTTACTTTACCTCTTTGCACTTTTATTATACTATTTTAAAACAATATTTGTCAAGATTTGTATTAGTCATTTTAATACATTAATCCCGATTTTTTAAATAAAAATCGGGGAACAGAAATTATTTTATCTGTTCCCCGAATGTGTTTTATAAAATATTAAATTCAGCAAATTATTCTTTTACAATGTTTTCAAATGTGTGCCAACCGAGAACTGCACATTTTACACGGGCAGGCATATGAGAAATGTCAGACAATGCTCCGCCCTCCTCAAGCTCTTCAATTTCTTCGTCAGTTGCTTTGCCTTGAATCATTTTAAGGAAAATATCTTTCAGATGTTCGGCTTCATCAACTGTTTTGCCGATAATCAAATCAAGCATAATATCGGCTGACGCCTGGGAAATTGCACAGCCGTCACCTGTAAACGAACCGTCTGTAATCACACCGTCTTTGATGTTAAGATTAAGCACAATGTCATCACCGCAGCTTGGATTCACACCCTCAAGGCTTGCCGTTGCCGTATCAAGCGGATGTTTGTGCATTGGATGAAGATTGTGATCGGTCAGGATTTCATTGTAAAAGCTTCTGTTATTTTCCATATCCCATTCTCCTTCTGACAGATGACACGCTGTTCAAAAACGCATCAATGTCATCTTTCGTATTGTAGAAATAAATGCTTGCCCTTGTTGTTGACGGAACGCCTAAAAATTCCATCAAAGGCTGTGCGCAATGGTGTCCTGCACGGACTGCAATACCGTCAGCGTCGAGAATACTGCTGACATCATGCGGATGAACTCCGTCAATTGTAAAGCTGATAATTCCGCAATGCTCTTTCGGGTTGTTGCTTCCCTGAATATTGATGTGAGGAATTTTCATAAGTCCGTCAAAGGCTCTTTTGGTAAGCTCTTCTTCAATACCGCTGATTGTATCAAAACCGATATTTTGAATGTATTCAATTGCGGTTTTCAGCCCCCATGCACCAGCCGCATTTACCGTTCCTGCCTCGAATTTATGCGGTAAATCGGAATAGATAACCTTGTCCCTTGTAACGGAATCAATCATCTCACCGCCCGTTAAAAACGGCGGCATTTTTTCAAGAAGGCTTTCTTTGCCGTATAATACACCGATTCCGAAGGGTGCCATAAGTTTGTGACCGGAAAATGCAAGAAAATCTACATCAAGCGACTGAACATCAACGGGAATGTGCGGAACGCTCTGTGATGCGTCAAGCACAACAACTGCACCGCATTCCTTTGCAAGCTCTGTGATACGCTTTATGGGAGTTTTGCAGCCGAGTACATTTGATATGTGAGTTACTGCCACAAGCCTTGTACGCTCCGAAAAAGCCTGCTTCAAGTGTTCTTCGGTAATTGAGCCGTCAGGGCTGCATTCAATGTACTTTACCTCTGCACCTGTTTTTTCTGCAACAGCTCTCCACGGCAACTGGTTGCTGTGGTGTTCCATTACAGTGACAAGAATTTCGTCACCTTTTTTAAGAAAATTCATTCCGTAGCTGTAGGCAACAAGATTGAGGCTTTCGGTTGCATTGCGTGTAAATATTATTTCACGCTCCGACCTTGCATTAATAAACTTTCTGACTGTTTCACGGGATTGCTCATAACATTCTGTAGCTTTGAAACCCAAATCATAAAGTCCACGCAGAGGATTTGCATTGCATTTTTTGTAGAACTCCATTTCCGAATTTATAACCGATTCAGGTCTTTGAGCAGTTGCGGCACTGTCGAGATAGACTACAGGATTTTCTCGCAAAAGCGGAAAATCTTCCTTAAAGTTTTTCATTTGCATAGCCTGTCACCTCCTCAAGACAGGATTTTGCAAGCGTTTCAAGCTCCTCATCACCGATTTTTGAGCATAAAGCGTCAAGCTTTGCACGAGCCATAAGGTTACAAGCCTCTTCTTCGTCAAGACCTCTGCTTGCAAGATAGAAAAGCACGTCATCGGACGGTCTGCCGATTGACGCACCGTGGTTGCCCTCAACATCCTCTTCCGCACAAAGAATGAGCGGTACGGTCTGATTGATT
>OGNM01001194.1_pt1 | contig 12034 bp, 11 predicted proteins | sample 1573441 | NCBI WGS metagenome assembly OGNM01 (sample SAMEA2581915, study PRJEB24529) | metagenome | biome: Human gut stool | place: China | collected 2011
TGTGCAGATTGTGGATTTTTTAACGCAATCCGTCCGGCAATTGAGAGTGGACGGTCAAGCCATGTACTGTAAATTGCACCGCCGTAAACTTCTGTATTTAAGCGGCAGCCGTTTTTAGAGGAAACGACCGGATTGTATTTGATACGAAATCCCGGATTGTCAATATGTGAAGAGGAAAGCTTCCATACCGGGGTATCGGAAAGGTCTGTGCCGATTTGAAAGCTGAAAACCGTTGTGCCAAACGGGCAGACGGCATATTTTCCACCCGGAACCAGTTCCCATGTGCTGTCCCAGTCCAGTGTTACAAAGCCAGCTTCATTAAGCCTGCGCATGGCTTCTTTTGCGGTATGGAACGGGGAAGTGGAAACGGAAATGGTCTGTTTTAACTGTTCAAAGGTTTGTTGAATCTGAGTATCCATAAAAAACTCCATTCTGCTGTGTAAGCTGTTTTTTCAAAGTATAAGGCTTTTGCCGTAAAAACTCAAGAAAATCGTCATTTCTGCCGATACTTTTTATATAAAAGTGAGAATCAGAAACAGCAGTTTACAAAAAAGAGGAGAAAGCCATGCAGACAGTACAGTTTAAAGTTTTAAACATCGATACACAGGAAACCAAAGTGCAGATGCAGACAGAAAATACAGAAGCAGAAAGCAAGGTGCAAAATACACAGAATACAGAGGTGTCAGGTGTAGAAAGTACCGGAGAAAGCGCAGGAACAAAGAAAAAGACGACCGTTTCCACAGGACAGACCGGAGTTACGGATGCGGAAAGTGCCAGATGGGTTGCCGGTTTGCAGTTAAAAAAATGTGCTTATGAACAGGTCAGTGCGATAACAGAAAAAATTAAGGATATGCTAGATCCGACTTCGGGCATGACAGATGCACAAAAAAGCTCTTATGACAGAAAAGTAATGAATAAAGTGTATTCCGGCAAGAAACTGTCGGCTGAGGAAATGCGTTATATCAAAATTCATTATCCGGCATTGTATCCGTATGTGGAGCGGGTGCAGATTCAGCGGCAGGCACTGGAGGAGCGAATCAAGCACTGTCATTCAAAAGAGGAAGTGCAGGACGTTTACAGTGAAGCGATGTTTCATATCAGCGATGATGACCCGGCAAAGCAGATGCTGTATGCCGCATATGATGATGTTTTAAAGGAGTTTAAGAAAACATCGGATTATCAGGAACTTCCCGAAACAAAGGAAGATGCCGAAAAGAAAAAACAGACTAAAAAAGTTTCGTCTGACGAAACAGATGATATACAGGAAGATTGGAAAAATGCTTTCCTGTCGGAAAGTACCGGTGTATCCGTAGGTACTACACATACAGATAGTCATTTAAGACCGGCCACAAACCCTGCTGTTTAATATCGTCATACATTTGTTTTAAGCTGCGGGTGTCGGCAATTTCAAATTGCTCGTCACCGCAGTCTTTTTCTTCACTGCCTTCATATTTGGCTTCATGATCGCCGATACCGGTGCTGACACCGGCAGATACCTTGGTGCAGGCAATCTTGATAATACCGTTTCTGAAAGAAGCCGATTCCCTTGATGATACGGTAATTCCGGCATACGGCAGGAAAATGCGGTATGCACATAAAACCTGACAGAGCTGTTTTTCATGTACATCCAGCGGATTAATTTTTTCATTATTAATAATCGGTCGTAACCGCGGACACGACAAAGACATTTCCGCATGCGGATATTTGCGTTGGAGATAATATACGTGCAGTGCCGTGGCAAGCGCATCCTTACGGAAGTCAGACAGACCTAACAGAGCGGAGAATCCGACACCGCGCATACCGCCCATTAAAGCACGCTCCTGTGCTTCAAAGCGGTATGGGAAGACACGTTTGTGTCCCATGAGATGAAGCGTTTCATATTTGTCGGCATTATAAGTTTCCTGAAAAACAGTTACATAATCGGCACCACATTCATGCAGATAAGCGTAATCCTTTGTATTGCACGGATAAATTTCAAGACCCACATTTCTGAAATATTTTTTAGCAAGACGGCAGGCATCGCCGATATAGGTAATGCTGCTCTTTGATTTGCTCTCGCCCGTCAGCATCAGAATTTCTTCAATGCCGGAATCGGCGATAACCTTCATTTCATGCTCAATTTCTTCCATGGAAAGCTGTTTTCTGTGAATATCGTTATAGCAGTTAAAACCGCAGTAAACACAGTAATTTTCACAGTAATTTGCAATATACAGCGGTGTGAAAATGTAGGTAGAATTACCGAAGTGGTTACGCGTTTCACGCTCGGCGCGCTGTGCCATTTTTTCCAGAAACGGTTCTGCGGCAGGGGAGAGCAGTGCCTTAAAGTCCTCAATGCTGCAGCGGTCGTGGGAAAGTGCAGCTAAGACATCGCGCGCAGTATATTTGTCCGGCTCATAAGCGTTCATGGCAGCAAGCACCTTATCACGGATATCGGAGGAAATCTGCTCCATGTCCGGCAGATATGCCATGTGGTCTGTACGGGAAGCCGGATTATTTTCCAGTTCTGTTTTTCGTTTTAAAGCGGCAGGACTTAATTTGCCGTTCTGAATAATAAAATCATTTTCCTTTTGATTGGTGTCCATAAAATAAGACCTCTTTTCTAAAATTAGTTATGTAAAAATCCGGTCAGCGGGTCGGAAGCTTCGCCGCCTTTATTTAATACACGTCCAAGACCGGAAATGTAGGCACGCCGTCCGGCTTCAATTGCAAGACCGAAAGCTTTTGCCATTTCAGGAATATTTCCGGCAGTTGCAATCGCGGTATTTGCCATGATAGCGGCGGCACCCATTTCCATAGCTTCACATGCCTGTGAAGGCTTTCCGATACCGGCATCCACGATAACCGGGAGGTCAATTTCATCAATTAAAATCTGAATAAATTCTTTGGTTGCAAGTCCCTTATTAGAGCCAATCGGAGAGGCAAGCGGCATGATGGAAGCGGCGCCTGCATTGACTAAATCTCTGGCGGCATTTAAGTCAGGGTACATATACGGCATAACGATAAAGCCTTCCTTTGCAAGAATTTCAGTTGCCTTAATCGTTTCGTAGTTGTCAGGAAGCAGGTATTTAGAGTCGTGCATAATTTCGATTTTGACAAAATCACCGCAGCCCATTTCCCGTGCAAGGCGCGCAATGCGGACAGCCTCGTCGGCATTTCTGGCACCGGACGTATTCGGAAGCAGTGTGACACCCTCCGGGATATAGTCCAGAATATTTTCGCTGTCTTTGGTATTGGCACGTCTGACAGCCAGCGTGATAATCTGCGCACCGGCATCGGATACGGCTGCGCGGATTAAATCCAGATTGTATTTACCGGAACCTAAGATAAAGCGGGAAGAAAAGGTATGTCCTCCCAATGTAAATGTATCATTTTCAATCATAATTTTTCTCCGTTTCCGAGCAGTCTGACTGCTCTGTTTTAATTTAGAATTTAGCCGTGTTGTGAAAATGTTTATCAGCCGCCGCCCATAAACTGCACGATTTCGATAACATCGCCGTCCTGAATCCGTGTATCGGCATAATCTTTTTTGCTGACAATCACTTCATTGCGTTCAACGGCAATGTGGGACAGCACATATCCTTCGGACAGCAGATAATCTGCAATGCTCATGCCGTCTGCCTGCATGGCTTCGTTTCCGTTAATCTGAATCATGGAAAACCCTCCTGTCTGTAGATTTGATAACCCGCTGATGTGTCCGGCATATCCGGGTAAAAGTCTTGTTATAAAATAAAAAAAGACCGCACGAAAGGAAAGCTACACCCGCGGTGGTGTACCCCTTCGTGCGGTCTTACTGACGAACACTCTGTCTGTTATCATAGCATAAAAAATGAATTTGTCAAATTTTTTTGAGAATTTTTTATTCTATTACGGATATTTTCTTGAAAATGAACTTGACATATACCCCACAGGGGTATAATATGTAATTAAAAATAAAGTTCAAATATATTGTAGTAGAAATGGAGAAAATATGCAGGAAGAAGAAATGAGCTGTTGTCATAAGCATAAGGAACGCGCTGAAAAAGAGTACCGGGATTTAATTAATCGTTTAAACAGAATAGAGGGTCAGATTCGCGGAATTAAAGGTATGGTTGAAAAAGATGCGTATTGTCCGGATATTCTGATTCAGGTGGCGGCGGCAAATGCAGCGCTGAACAGCTTTAATAAAGTATTGCTTGCCAACCATATTAAGACCTGTGTGACGGACGATATCCGTGCGGGAAAAGAAGAAACGGTAGACGAGCTTGTAAAGGTTTTACAGAAATTAATGAAGTAACAAAAGATATAAATAACATGAATAAAGTGAATAAAATGGTGCCGGGGCGCAAGGTTTTTACTTCTACCCACCGGATATCATAAAGACTGGAGGGAATAATAAAATGGAACAGTATACAGTAACAGGCATGAGCTGTGCGGCATGCAGTACGCGTGTGGAAAAAGCCGTATCCAAAGTGCCGGGCGTAACATCGTGTTCCGTAAGTCTTCTGACCAATTCAATGGGCGTAGAAGGCACGGCATCGGAACAGGATATTGTAAAAGCCGTCACAGATGCCGGATACGGTGCTTCCAAAAAGGGAAGCAAAGCGGCAGAAAACACCAAAAACGGCAGTTCGGCGGCTGGCAGTTCATTTGGTGATGAGGAGCTGTTAAAAGACAGGGAAACACCCGTTTTAAAGAAAAGACTGCTGTCATCGCTGGTATTTTTAATTGTCCTGATGTATTTTTCCATGGGGCATATGATGTGGGGCTGGCCGCTTCCTGCGGTGCTTGCCGATAACCATATCGCCATGGGACTGATTCAGATGCTTTTAACGATTGCGGTGATGGTGATTAACCAGAAGTTTTTCATCAGCGGCTTCAAGAGTCTGTTTCACAAAGCACCGAATATGGATACGCTTGTGGCATTAGGCTCGGCTGCGGCATTTGTATACAGCACATATGCGCTGTTTGCCATGACCGATGCACAGGTGCATGGCAATATGGACGGTGTTATGCACTACATGCACGAATTTTATTTTGAATCGGCGGCAATGATTCTGACACTGATTACGGTCGGTAAAATGCTTGAAGCCCATTCTAAAGGGAAAACAACCGATGCTTTAAAGGGTTTGATGAAGTTAGCGCCGAAAACGGCAGTGCTGTTAAAAGACGGTGTGGAAACGGAAGTTTCCATTGAGCAGGTACAGAAAGGCGACATCTTTATTGTACGTCCGGGAGAAAATATTCCGGTAGACGGAAAAGTATTGGAAGGCAGCAGTGCAGTTAATGAATCGGCACTGACAGGAGAGAGTATTCCTGTGGATAAAGCGGCAGGCGATCTGGTATCCGCGGCAACAATCAACCAGTCCGGTTATTTAAAATGTGAAGCGACAAGAGTCGGGGAAGATACGGCACTGTCACAGATTATCCAGATGGTCAGCGATGCGGCGGCAACAAAAGCACCGATTGCAAAGGTCGCCGATAAAGTATCCGGTATCTTTGTACCGGCAGTTATTACGATTGCGGCAGTAACCATCATTGTGTGGCTGTTTGCGGGACAGAGTGTCGGATTTGCACTGGCAAGAGGAATTTCCGTGCTGGTTATCAGTTGTCCGTGTGCATTAGGACTGGCAACGCCGGTTGCGATTATGGTAGGCAACGGCATGGGCGCAAAAAACGGTATCTTATTTAAGACGGCGGTATCCTTGGAAGAAGCGGGAAAGATTGAGATTGTGGCACTGGATAAGACCGGAACCATTACAACCGGTGAACCAAAGGTCACAGACGTTATCTGCAATAAAGGTGTCACGGAAAAAGAACTGATTTCATTTGCGTATGCACTGGAAAAAAAGAGCGAACATCCGCTGGCAAAGGCAGTACTGGCATATGCCGAAGCAGCGCAGACAGATATTTTTGAAGTGAATAACTTTACGGCCCTTCCGGGAAACGGACTGACGGCAGAATATGAAAATACAGTATTGTCGGGCGGCAATTACAAATTTATCAGCACACGCACCGACATTTCACAGGAAATGCAGGAGCAGTCCCAAAAGCTTGCAAATGCGGGAAAGACACCGCTGTTTTTTGCAAAAGATGATAAACTGCTTGGAATCATTGCGGTTGCGGACGTTATAAAAGAAGACAGTCCGGAAGCCGTCAGACAGTTGCAGAACATGGGAATCCGTGTTGTCATGCTGACAGGCGATAATGAGCGGACAGCGAAGGCAATCGGCGCACAGGCAGGCGTAGATGAAGTCATCGCCGATGTACTGCCGGACGGAAAAGACAGTGTTATCAGCCGCTTAAAACGTGACGGCAGGGTTGCAATGGTCGGTGACGGCATTAACGATGCACCGGCGCTTACGAGGGCGGATATCGGTATTGCAATCGGTGCGGGAACGGATATTGCAATTGATGCGGCAGATGTTGTACTGATGAAAAGCCGTTTAAGCGATGTTCCGGCGGCAATCCGTTTAAGCCGTGCAACATTAAGGAACATTCATGAAAACCTGTTTTGGGCATTCTTTTATAATGTCATCGGAATTCCGCTGGCGGCGGGTGTATGGATTCCGTTATTCGGCTGGAAGTTAAATCCGATGTTTGGTGCTGCGGCAATGAGTTTATCAAGCTTCTGCGTAGTAACCAATGCGTTACGCTTAAATCTTTTCTCTGTACACAATGCAGAAAAAGATAAAAAAATAAAAACAAAAAAGAAAGTAGAGGACAAGAAAATGGAAAAAACATTAACAATCGAAGGAATGATGTGCGGACACTGTGAGGCAAGAGTAAAGAAGGCACTCGAAGCCCTTCCGGAAGTCAAAGAAGCAGTTGTCAGCCATGAAGCGGGAACAGCTGTTGTTACCTTAGAAAGTGCCGTTTCGGATGAAGCATTAAAAGAAGCTGTGGAAGCACAGGATTACAAGGTGATTTCCGTACAGTAATATTGAATTATTTTCGGCACAGTGGTATGATAAGTGGATAATTGCAAATGTAAGGAGTAAGTATGTTTCGGAAAACAATGGAAGAATACGAAGCGGATACCAGAAAAAAACTGGTAATAGATATCCGGGAAAAAGAAGCGTTTGACAAGGAAACGATGCCCGGAGCCCTTCATATGGACAGTGAAACGCTCAAACAGCAGATAAAAGAACTCACAAAGGATCAGACACCTGTTTATCTGCTGTGCCATACAGGACAGCAAAGTGATGCACTGGCAGAGGATTTTGAAAAAGAAGGCTATGAAGTATACAGTATACAGGACGGATTCCGTGCATATCTGCGGTTAAAGCTTCGCACAGTTATGCGTCAGGAGGATTTAAAGGAACAGTGCTGTGCCGATGTGGAACGCAGTATTGTAAAGAAGTTCCGAAAGGAAATCTGGCGGCCGTTTACAAAGGCGATTAATGAGTATGAACTGATTAAAGACGGCGACAAGATTGCAGTCTGCATTTCCGGCGGAAAAGATTCTATGCTGATGGCAAAGCTTTTTCAGGAATTAAAGCGCCACGGACAGCAGAATTTTGAAGTTGTATATCTGGTAATGAATCCGGGCTACAATCCGTTTAATTATCAGGTTATTTTAGACAATGCACAGTTTTTAAATGTGCCGATTACGGTATTTGAATCGGAAATCTTTGATATTGTTGCATCAGAGGAACAGTCACCGTGCTATCTGTGTGCGCGTATGCGCCGCGGCTACCTGTACAGCAAGGCAAAAGAGCTTGGCTGTAACAAGATTGCGCTGGGACACCACTTTGATGATGTTATCGAAACCATTTTAATGGGTATGCTCTACGGGGCACAGATTCAGACCATGATGCCAAAGCTGCACAGTACGAATTTTGAAGGCATGGAGTTAATCCGTCCGTTATATCTGGTGCGCGAAGAAGATATTATCCGCTGGAGAGATTACAATCATTTACAGTTTATCCAGTGTGCATGCCGCTTTACGGAAAGCTGTGCTTCCTGCGGCGGAACGGAGAAAGGTTCAAAGCGTGCGGAAATTAAGGCGCTGATTAAAGAATTAAGCGCGAAAAGTCCGTACATTGAAAAGAACATTTTCCGAAGCGTGGAAAATGTTAATCTGAATACTATTGTTGCTTATAAACAAAACGGTCAGAAACATTCATTTTTGGAGGATTATGATTCTAAATATTAAGCAGACACAGTTTGGTGCCGAGCCGGAATTTGAAATCGAAGATACTGCCACAGGGGAAACGCTGGCAAAATGCACATCGCTGAATCACATTTCCACGGAAATCGTATTTGCGGGACAAAATGCGTATACGCTGTCCTTTGAGCCGGTCTTACAGGAAAGAGAAGGCGAAAAGAATGAACTGATGTATAGCATTTTAGAGCATAACCGGCCGGTGGGCGGTCTTTATACGGCAGAGGTCTGTCAGAAAAGGATATTATTTGTATCCGTGGGATATGACTATTATAAAATACAGTTTTACGATAGAGAGTATCAGCTGTATGAAATCGGTCTGGGAACGGACCGGCATTATCTGTGTTTATATGAAGATGGACAGACGGTGGCGATTGTGCATAAGCCGACAGAAGTAAAAAGCCACTTAGATACCTATATGGTGTATCTGGAAAATGTGAAGTACCGGGATATCGCCTGTATTGCGGCACTGTTTATAGATGGTCTGGAATACAGCAGCAATGATGAAATAGCGGACAGCGCCATTAAGGAAGAATATCTTTCCTTTAATAAAGAGCTGAATTCAAAATTTGATGCTGCATTTTTAGAACGCGTCAAAGCAAACAATATGTAACAAATGCCTTGCCATAAGCCGCAAGGCATTTTGTATTATTCGTGTACGGTCGGAAGATGGCTTAAATTGTTGTCTTCCGTGCCGTCAGGGATAGATTTTAAATATTCCGTATCTTTGTTGTGCGCAACGCCGACACCTTGAATTTTATTTTCTTTTGCAAGTTCAACGCCGGATTCCCTGGACACAATCCGTCCGTCAGAGAGTTGATAGCCGGTCACAGTGCCGCCGGATTTTACAAGTCCGGTAATTTTTAAAGCGTCCGGTCCGGCATCGGAAATGCTGTCCATTGCCATTATCGGGAGGATACTGCTGGTTTTTTCTTTATTCATATTCACACCAATCTCCATTCCGCAGGCATTTTAATGCCGGAGGAATCGCGAGTCAAATGTCAGATTCGGCTCTGCGATAAGGGCAGCTTTGTGATGCCTGCGGCACAAAGTGCCGTGTAAAAAATCAGCACAGCAGTGTAATTTTTTACACTAATCTCCATTTTTATAAAACAAGTGATGAGGTTACAAAAATAGTGTATGAAACTTCTGCACGATTATAAGTAGAAAAAAATGTATCGGAAAATCAAGGAAAGTGGTATAATCATTGCATGAGCAGGACAAAGCTGCGTATACTATTTTTAGATTTTAAATATGAAGTTTTATGCAAAATGCAGGCAGAAAGTGAGGCAGTTATGGGACTGATTAATAAAGAAAAAGTACTGCGCGGTGTGGGAAAAGCCGTAGATGCAGCCAATAATGCAGCAGATAAAGTGCATGATTATGCAAAGGAAAAAGAATTGGATAAAAAAGCGGAAGAAGCGGTTCACAAAACAGAGAATTTTATCAGGGAAAATGAAATTGATAAAAAGGTTATCAATGCCGGAAAAACACTGGAAAACGGTGTGATCAGCGTGGGAGAGAAGCTGGAAGAAACATTTAACAAACTGTTTTAAAAAAAATCAGGGGAACTGTAAGAAATTCCCCTGAAATTTTTTACAGACATATATTTATGCGCAAAATGGTCTCAGTAATGTTTCGAGCTCATCGGTGCTGTGGTCATTTCTTACGACGCGAAGTGTCATGACACGACGCGGATCCATACTTAAAATGCCAAGCATTGATTTTGCATCGAAGAAATAACTTCCCATACAAATGTCAAAATAACCGTCAAGCGTATTAATTGTATTTACGAATTTTACCGCATTGTCTGTTGTTTTTAAAAGAATATGGTACGTTAAAGTGTTCTTGTCTGAGTTCATTTCCTTACCTCCTTCAATGTTGAGAAGCGAACCGATTTAGTAAAGTTCTAAATATCAGAACTTTTTATTTATATACTTATCATGCCCAAATGTCAAATAAAATCTACAAAGTATTAAAAAAAGTACATTGCAGATTTTTAAAAAGCAGGCTAGTGTGAAAAATAACGCTGATGCGCTTATTTTTCACACAGAACTTTGTGCCGCAAGCATCACAAAGTTGCTTTTTATCGCAGAGCCAAATAAGATTTGGCTCGCGATTCCGCAGGCATTAAAATGCCTGTGGAATGGAGATTATTAAAAAAAATGTAAAAAAGAATACATCGGAATGGAGTACAAAATGATTAAAAAAGAGATTAATGAAATTAAATCACAATATACATTGGAAGAGTGTGGTATTTTAAGACTGTGTGGCTGTTATGTCAACGGTGACAAAGAAAAAGTGGCACGGTTTAACCAGACGTTTTTAAATCTGCCGGAGGAAGAAAAACATAAATACTTCGATATTTTTAGAAAAACATTGTCGGGAACACCGGGCAAGAATCTTTTGGATATGCGTTTTACCATGGATTCCTATGCAGACGGCGGCGCGAGAACCTTTTTATATCAGCTGCGCGACAGCGAATTAAAAGATGATGCCCTGCTTGAAAAATTTTATGATAAAGTCATTGAATCATACAGTCATCCGGGAAATTATCTGATTCTGCTGATTAATCAGGTGTATGACGTGCCGGGACGGACCAGTGACGGCATTGACATGGAAGATGCATCAGATGAGGTGTACAGCTATCTGCTGTGCAGTATCTGTCATGTATCGCTTTCAAAACCGGGACTGGGATATTTTGAAGAAGATCATGCCTTTCATGACCAGCAGCAAAATCATATGGTGGATTTGCCGGATATCGGATTTTTATTTCCGGCATTTAATAACAGGAGTGAAGACGGGGAAGGCGTGTTATATTATTCAAAGGATGCCAATGCGTTTGAACAGCTGTTTCTAGCACAGGTTTTAAACTGTGAAGTGCCGCTTTCTGCAGGCAGCCAGAAGGAAAATTTTCAGGTACTGGTAGAAGAAACCCTGGGCGAAGAATGTAATTATGAAACAATTAAAAATATTCATGAGAATCTTAATGAGATGATTCAGGAACAGAAAGGAAATCCTGAACCGGTGACAATTGATAAGACCGAGATGCGGGATTTGCTGGAAAAAAGCGGTGTAAAAGAAGAACGTTTACAGGATTTTGAGGAACATTTTGAGCAGGCGGTAGGAGAAAATACACGGCTGATGGCAGCAAACATTGCGGAAACACGCAAGTTTGAGGTAAAGACACCCGATGTTGTGGTAAAGGTCAATCCTGAAAGAACCGACCTGGTTGAAACCATGGAAATCGAAGGAAAGCAGTACCTGGTCATTCAGATTGACGAGCATCTGGAAGTCAATGGGATTTCAGTCAATCCCGAAACAGGAGAGGTGCAGTATAACGAATAATATAAAAGACAGAAAGGGGCAGATACAGCAATGAAAGAGCGGGTTACGCAGCGTTTTTTAAAATATGTGGCAGTAGATACGCAGTCCGATGAGGCTTCAGACACGTTTCCGAGTACAGAAAAGCAGAAGGTACTTGCAAAAATGCTAGTGGAGGAATTACGCCGGATGGGCGTGCCGCAGGTAGAAATTGACGAACAGTACGGTTATGTCTATGCAAAGATTTTATCCAACAGGCCAGATGGAGAAAAAGTGCCGGTGCTTGGATTTATTGCACATATGGATACTTCTCCCGAAGTATCGGGAGCGGATGTAAAACCGCAGATTATCCGTCAGTATGACGGCAAAGACATCGTGTTAAATAAAGACAAAAATATTGTTTTATCGGTGGAAAAATTTCCGGAACTTGTACGGTATACCGGACAAACGCTGATTACGACAGATGGTACAACCCTGCTTGGTGCAGACGATAAAGCCGGTGTGGCAGAGATTATGACGATGGCAGAGCAGCTGTGCAGCCATCCGGAGATTGTACACGGGGATATT
>OGNM01001195.1_pt1 | contig 12033 bp, 8 predicted proteins | sample 1573441 | NCBI WGS metagenome assembly OGNM01 (sample SAMEA2581915, study PRJEB24529) | metagenome | biome: Human gut stool | place: China | collected 2011
TGGGAAGCGCGAGAGTTGGTGCTCATCGGTGTTTTTGCCGCGGCTGCCAAGCTCTCGAGCCTGTTGATTGCTCTTGCCGGCGGCGGCATGAACCCTGTGTCTCTGGTTGCTAAAAATCTTGTCTACACGACGCTGATCATTGTGCTGCTCACCAAAGTACCCAAGCCCGGCACGCTGCTTTTGTTTACGGTCATCAGCATGATCGTGAGCGTGTGTCTGATGGGCGGCAGTCTGACGCTGTTGCCGGCAGCATTAGCAGGAGCTTTGCTGGGTGAACTTTGCATTTGGTTGACGGGAGGAGCTTCCAAGCCCTGGTCCCCTTGGATCGGCGTCGGTGTTTACGACTTGGTGAGCAAAGGTTTGTCGCTGGGAGTGTCGTTTCTTTTCATGCGAGAAAGCCCAAGCCTGATGACGATGGTTGTGCCGATTGTCTTCATCGGCTATCTGGGATCTCTCGGCGGACTGTGGTTTGGCCGTAAAACGGTAAAGGAGCTGCGACATGCGGGCTTTGTTCGCTAATGGGGCGGCTCAGTCGAGCGTGCTGCGAAAGCTCGACGCCCGTACCAAACTCATTGTGACGGCGGTCACTGCTGTTCTGACAGTCGCCTCTTCCGGCATGCTGGCTCAGCTTGTGATTTTTGCCGTCACGCTTGCTTATGTGTTGTTGCTCAAGCGCCCCGGTTTGGTTGCCGTTTTGTACGCCTTGATGGCAGCGATGATGGCTATTGCGGCGCTTTGCGCTCTGGGTTTTCAGAGTTGGATGCCGGGGCTCGGGGGGCTGAGCGCCAAAATGCTCCTGATTCCTTTTCTGCGCGGCCTTTCCATGATGAACGTGGTGATGGTTTTGGCTCTCACTACACGTGTGGAAGATCTGTTGCTGACGCTGGAACGGATGAAACTTCCGTTTTGCATTTTTTTGCCTACAGCCGTGATGCTGCGTTTTATTCCGACCTTTGCCAACGACATCAAACAGGTCTGGGAAACGCTTCGCATCAAGGGCTGGCCGCTGGGGCCTGCAATGCTTACGTTGCATCCGATTTTGTCGGCCCGTTTGATTTTGGCACCGATTCTTTTCCGTGCGCTGAAAAGCTCGGAGACCTTGGGGGTGGCGGCTGAACTCAAAGGCATGGGAGCCCGCAAGCGCACGATTCGAAGCGACGGTGTTCGCCTCTGTTCGGCCGATTGGCGTGTGCTGGGCTTGATGCTAGTGACGATTGCCGCTGTGATTTGCTGCGAGGTGTGGTTCTCGCACGTATGGATGCCCGACGGGGGCGTCAAGATGATGCACTGAGGCTTCGGACGGATTCCTGACATGATCGAATTCAAGAACGTTTCATACACTTACGCCAATACGCAGACTCCGGCGGTTTCCGACATCAATTTCACGGTTGCCCCGGGCGAACTCAAAGTGGTGACGGGGGCTTCGGGCTGCGGCAAGACCACTCTGATGCGTTTGGCCAACGGGCTTTGCCCGCAGATATACGGCGGCAGGCTTGAAGGCAGCGTGACGGTGGCCGGATTCAATGTTTCCGAAAGGCCGGTGGCGGATTTGTCGGAAGTGATCGGTACGCTGTTTCAAGATCCCGAAGAGCAGTTTTTCGCACTCAACGCGGGCGATGAAATTGCATTTGCCCTGCGCAGTCGCTCGTTTGATCCCAAGGACGTGCGCGAGCGTACGCTAACGGCGGCTCGTAAACTCGGGATCGAAGAATTGCTCACGCGCGACATCCATGCGCTGTCCGAAGGGCAAAAGCAAAAGGTCGGTCTGGCGGCCATTTTGGGGCTAGGACCAAAGACGCTTATCTTCGACGAGCCCAGCGCCAATCTCGATCCGGAAGCTACGCAAGCGCTTGCTCGCACGATTTTGGAACTTAAAAAAGAGGGTGCGGCGATTTTGGTTGTGGATCATCGCCTCTATTGGCTCAAAGAAGCTGCCGACGCCGTTATCGTGATGAGTCAGGGACGAATCGTTGAGGAGATGCCTTTTTCAGGGCTCTATGACGATGCTTTCCGAGCCCGTTGGGGGCTAAGAAAGGCCGAAGTGTCAGACGCGCGCCGGAGCTTGCCGCGCGTTGGAGTGACGAGCCGGAACACAACACCGAAAGCGCACGACGTATTTTCAGCGAGCCGCATACGTTTTGCTTACGGCGACGAACACATCATTTTTGATGGTACGGGTTTTTCCGTCGGGCAGGGCGTTACGGCACTTGTGGGTGACAACGGCACGGGTAAGACGACATTGGCCCGCATTCTCACGGGACTCAATAAGGCTAAAGGGGACTTTTACATTGGCGAGGAAAAAGTCGGCGACGAGGGATTGATGCCGTTTTCCGGACTGGTGCTTCAAAACGCCGATCATCAACTGCAGATGCGAACTGTCGCCGAAGAAGTCGAAGGAGCCATTGTGGCCGGTCGTGTCGGGGCGTCAAAAGCCAAGGGCTGGCGACGTTTGGCAGCCATGCGGCCGAGACCTGAAGACAGGGCTCGAGTTCAAGAAATTTTGACAAGCCTCAATCTATTGGCCCTGGCAGAGCGCCACCCGCAAAGTCTTTCCGGAGGCGAAAAGCAGCGTCTGGTGATTGCCTGCGCTGTTGCAAAAGATCCTGCCATTTTGATTTTGGATGAACCGACGAGCGGGTTGGACGGCGCCAATATGGCTGCCATTGCCCGCCTGATGCGCGAGCAGGCTGATGCGGGGCGCGCCGTGTTTTTGGTGACGCACGATCTGGAGCTTTTGGAATCGTGTGATCGGGCGTTGGTGATGACGGATCTGCAGAAGAAATGCGCCGGATAAAGATTTCGAAGAAACGGAAGTAAATTTCAATTCACATTTTTTTTGAAAGGATAAAAACAATGACGATTGAATATCGCACCGCCACCGAAGAACAGAAGGCTGTGATTGAGGAGCTGCTTGCCGCGCCTTTTCCGGCTACGCTCGAGACGATTGCTGCCCGACTGGATCTGACGCCGCTTGCGGCCGCACAGATTCTCGGGCGCGACATGTGTTCGTTCGTGACGGGAGACGTCACTGAACGTTTTGACGAGATATGGGCGAGCCTTGCACAATGGGAGCGTGCCACGCTTTTCATTCAGCACGGCGGACACGTGTTTGAAATCGAAGCCAAGCTTTCTGCGGGTAAGCGCGCCCAGGGGTACTACAACATTCTTCACAAGAACGCCGTGGTTGGCGGTCATTTGAAGTACGACGCCGTCGGAGCCATCGCCTTTGCCTCTATTCCCTTTATGAAACGCGAATCGCATTGCGTGATTTTCTTCGACAAGGAGGGTAAGGTTTCCTTCTCGGTGTATCTCGGACGCGAAAATCACCAAATCATTGAGTCCGTCAAGGCGGCCTTTTTCGCGGGCAAGGAAGCCTTTTGTGCTTAATCAAGGAAAAAACATGAGACCTCTGATTGTTGTCAGTTCGAAAACGGGTAATACCCGTGTGATTGCACGCGCACTGCAGGACGGCATCGGTCCCTGCGACTACGTTGAAGCCGCTCAGATGCCGAGTGATCTGAGAGCATACAACCCGATCGTACTTTGTTTCTGGTGCGACCGAGGCATGGCTCCCGAAGACACCAAAGCTGCCGCCGAACGGATCAAGGGTAAGGACATTGCCTGCTTTGCCACGATGGGAGGAGATCCGCAAAACCCGAAGGCCAAGGATTGGATGCATCGCACGAGTGTGGGGTTGGTCGAATCGGGCGAAGCCAACGAGCTAAAACTGGAATTTTTGTGCCGAGGCCGCATTGATCCGGAGCTTTTTGCTCGCATGACAGCCATGATGGGGGGCGAAGTGACGCCCGAGCGCGAGGCTCGGCGCAAGCAAAGCGAGACGCATCCGGACCGACTTGACGCTCTGGCGGCTGTCAAAGCTTATAAGGACGTGTTCAGCGCCTGAAAAGATGGCTTGACTCACGGATAAGAAGGTGGGAGTCGCGTGTGGCTCCCATTTTTTTCTCGAGCGCGCGTAAATAGCACAAAATCGAGACGTTTGGGGCACTTGAAAATTACGGAATTCTTCGGAATTTTCGAGTCAACTCAAAGGCTTGCAAAAGCGAAAAAATGTTGTTCCCAATGTTTTGCAGCTTTTAAGGCCTCTGAGGATCGACTAGAAATGAGCGACAGACTCTCCGACTTTCCCGTCACATTTCATAACCGCCAATACGCACCGTTGATGGTCGGCGGCATGGGAGTCAATATTTCCAACGATACGCTCGCGCTTGCGGTGGAAAAACTAGGCGGAATCGCGCACTTGTCCGATGCTCTTTTGATGGACATCGCCGATAAGCAGTTTGGTACGAGCTTTTGTAAAGATAAGATTCATCGCTTCAAGAATCTCATCGACTCCTACGACAAGTCGGAAATCGTCTTTGATCTCGAACGTCTGGCTGAGTCCACGCGCCGCTACGTTTCGGATGTGATGCGCCGCAAGACCGGCCGCGGTCTGATTCTGATCAACTGCATGGAAAAGCTCACGATGAATGCGAGCACAGCTACGCTTAAGACGCGTCTGAATGCGGCCCTCGACGGCGGCATTGACGGCATCACGCTTTCGGCGGGCTTGCATCTTTCCAGCATGAAGCTCATACAGGACAATCCTCGCTTTCATGAAGCACTGATCGGCATCGTTGTTTCGAGTACGCGTGCGCTGCAGATTTTCATGAAGCGCGCTCAGGCCGTCGGCCGACTGCCCGACTACGTTGTGGTAGAAGGACCGCTCGCGGGCGGACACCTGGGCTTTGGCGATGACTGGGCCGAATACAACCTCGAAGATATCGTGCGCGATGTGGTGAAGTGGATCGGCGACAACGGCTTTGACATCCCCTCTCACATTGGTATCATTCACGCCGCTTCCGGCCAGAAACGTAATATCCCCGTGTTTGCCGCAGGCGGCATCTTCTCCGGCGAAGACGCCGTGCATTTCGTGCGCGACGTGGGCGCCGCAGGCGTTCAGGTGGCAACGCGCTTTGCTGTGGCTCAGGAAAGCGGCCTGCCCGAAGCGGTCAAGCAACGCTATATCGATGCCACGGACGACGATGTGCAGGTCAATCACTTTTCCACGACGGGGTACCCGATGCGCATGTTGAAGGACTCTCCGGCCATCACGAGCGACATTCGCCCCAACTGCGAGGCCTACGGCTACCTGCTGCAAAAGGGCGAATGCTCCTATGTGAAGGAATGGTTCGCCCGTCACGGCAAGATTGACATTCAGCCCGTTCCCGAACACTCCAAGTGCTGTCTGTGCACGCACATGCGCAACTTTAAGGTGTGGACATGTGGCGCAAGCGTCTCGCGCCTGAAGAATGTCACCAAGCGCCGTCCCGATGGTTCCTGGCAGCTTCCCACCGCTGAGGAAGTATGGCGCGATTACGTGGAAACGGAATGCCAGCATCTGCCCAAGGCCGCCTGAGGCCTTAGCTTTCCGACGGACGGGCGAAGGATTTTGGGTCGAACAAAGTCGAATCGGCTATTATCCTTCGCACACTCCGGCGGATCGCTTTTGCTGTTTTTGACTTTGTGGCCGAGTGGTTGAATTCTCTCGGCTTTTTTGTTGTGCGATCCGTGCTTCCGACAGAAAAAGGAATGACTATGACGCGCAATGTTTTGTTAATGATTCTTGACGGCTGGGGGATCGGCGACGGCTCCAAGTCGGACGCCATCCGTGCCGGGCACCCTGTTTTTATCGAGGAGCTCACCCGTAGCAATCCTCACGCCGCTCTTCGCACCGATGGCGAGAATGTGGGCCTTCCCGAAGGCCAGATGGGTAACTCCGAGGTGGGGCATCTCAACATCGGTGCCGGCCGCGTGGTCTATCAGGATCTTGTCAAGATCAACCGTGCCTGCCGTGCGCAGGATTCGGAAGACCATTCTCTGGCTCAGAACACGGAAATACGCGCACTCATCAATCATGTGAAAAGCACGGGGTGTGCACTGCACGTGATGGGGCTTTTCTCCGACGGCGGCGTGCATTCTTCGCTCGAACATCTCGAAGCGCTTCTGGCGCTTGCTAAGCGCGAAGGGATGGAAAAATGTTACGTGCATGCCTTCATGGACGGTCGTGACACGGATCCCAAGAGCGGCCTTGGTTTTGTGCGCCAGGTTGAAGAAAAGATGAAATCGGGTGCGCTGGCCGGGACGATCGCAAGTCTTATCGGTCGCTATTACGCCATGGATCGCGATAAGCGCTGGGAGCGCGTGCGCGAAGCTTATGAACTGTTGGTCAACGGTAAGGGAGCCGCCTACAGCAACGCAGCGAATGCCGTGGCGACTTCCTATGACGAAGGCGTCACCGACGAATTCATGAAGGCTCATGTCCGCGTGGATGCCGAAGGCCATCCGATCGGTTGCATTCGCTCGGGCGACGCGGTCATTTTCATCAATTTCCGCAATGATCGTGCTAAAGAACTGACGACAGTGCTCACGCAGGCAGAGACCGAAGGAATGAAGCCGTTGGATCTGTGCTTTGCCACGATGACGCCCTACGATCCTACCTACACCGGCGTGCATGTACTTTTCCCGAAAGAAAACGTGCCCGACACGATCGGCGAATGGGTTTCCAAGCAGGGGCTCAAGCAGTTGCGCATCGCCGAAACGGAAAAGTATGCGCATGTGACGTTCTTTTTGAACGGCGGTCGTGAGGCAGTCTTTGAAGGTGAAGAACGCATTCTGGTGCCGAGCCCCAAGGTGGCGACTTACGATCTGCAGCCTGAAATGAGTGCTTATGAGGTGGCCGACAAACTGGCGGCGGCTTTGGCTGAGCGCAAATACAACTTTGTATGTCTGAACTTTGCCAACGGTGATATGGTGGGACACACCGGTGTGTACGAGGCCATTATTAAGGCCGTGCACGCGGTCGACGATTGCGTGAAGACGGTCGTGCAGGCGGCCAAGACCGCCGGCTACGAGGTGGTGATCATTGCCGATCACGGCAATGCTGACAATGCCGTCAATGCAGACGGTTCGCCCAATACGGCCCACTCGCTCAATCCCGTGCCCATCGTTGTTGTGTCCGATCGCGTGGCATCGGTTCAAAACGGTGTGCTTGCCGACGTGGCGCCAACCGTGCTCTCGCTCATGGGCGTTGAACCGCCTGCCGCGATGACCGGCAAGAGTCTCATTGAGTTCAAGGCCTGACGGCAAAAACTAGCGGACAGACAATGTTTCGGGCGCCTTTCCCGCTGAAGGAACGGCGCCCGAAATGCATCAGAGCAACGGACTGAGCAGATAGGAGAGGCCTTCGAGGAAACGCTGTCCAATGTGGCGGCGGTGCCACCGTACCGGATCGATCGGCACGGATTTTGCTTCGTAGTGCCGATGCAGAGCAGTCATGTCGGCGACAAACTTCGGGTCGAAAATCAGCAGCATCATTTCGAAATTCAGGTGCAGGCTGCGCTTGTCCAAATTGACGGTGCCAAAAAGGCTGAACGTGTCGTCAACCGTGATCGCTTTGGTGTGCAAAAGACCGTCTGTGAAAAAGGAAATCTTCACGCCCGCGTTCATCAGGTCACTGAAGTATCGGCGGCTCGCCCAGCGCACAAACTGCGAATCAGGTTTGCTCGGGATGCACAGACGCACATCAACCCCGCGCATGGCGGCATTTTGAAGCGCCAGGATCAGCGTTTCGCCCGGAATGAAATAGGGCGTTGTGAGATAGATGCGCTTGCGCGCACAGCTGATGGCTTCCAAAATCAGGCGTTGGTTGGCGTCGTCAACCGTGGTAGGACCGGAAGGAACGACAGTCACGCAGGCTGAACCCACAGCGGGAACGGGAGCAATCTTCTCCAGTGAGATACGCTCGCCTTCAATGTCAGGCTGCAGTGCCCAGTCAAAGAGAAAGACCTGATTGAGGTCGCGCACCGCAGTGCCTTCGACGCGCACCATCGCATCGACCCATTCGCCGATGCCTTCGGTTGCGTTGAAGATGTTGGGATCAATGAGATTGAGGCTTCCCGTGTAGCCGAGGTGATCATCGATGATGACCGTCTTTCTGTGCAGGCGCAGGTCGGCGCGGCCCTTGGTGATCGGGAAAAGACTCACCGGCAATGCACGGGAAACGTGTACGCCTGCAGCGAGCATCTTGGAGGGCCAAGAACTGCGAAGCCAGGCGCGGGCTCCGATGTCGTCGACGAGGATGCGGCATTCGCAGCCGCGTTCTGCGGCTCGGATGATGGCCTGAGCGACTCTGTCGCACCATCCGCCGACGCCCCAGATATAGAACTCCATGGAAACGGATTTCCGAGCGTTGTTGACGTCGTACTCAATGCGGGAAAGTGCTTCGACGGAGTCGGAAATCAATTCCAGGCGTGAGCCGCAGCTCATCGGCAGATCGCCCAGACGCTCGGCCAGACGTGTGAGCCCCTTATGGCGCTGGCCGTGCGGCATCGTGGGAAGCGTGCCTGAGATGGCATAACCCTCATCGGTCACCTCTTCCCAGTGTTTGAGCAAATGGCGCAGTCTCAAGGCTCGCCAACGGCCGATGGGGCGCTCGCCGAGCCAGACGTAGAGGATGAAGCCGATGTAGGGCAAGATTGTGACGAGCAGAATCCAGGCAAACGAACTGCCGGGCGGATGCCGCGTCAGGATCACGCGCAAAATGACGCTGGCCGTAAGGACGAATTGCAATAAAACGGCCGCTGCCCCCGCCAGGGTTACCCAGAAGTCTTGATTGATCAAACTTTCGAGCACGACCGTCGTCCTTCGGTTTAGTTCTTAGCGCAGGACTGTGCCTTTTGCGTGAGGAATTCCCAACGTTCGTAGGCGGTTTCGATTTCCTGCGTGAGCGCTTCCGATCGGGCCGTTACGGCTTGCTGTTCGGAAACGGGAAGCCTGAAGAAATCGGCCGAACTCATCTTCTGCATGAGTACTTCCTGCTCGGACTCCAATGCTTCAATGGTTTCGGGAAGCGTTTCAAGTTCCTTGTTTTCCTTCCAGCTCATGCGTTCGGCGCGTTGACGAACGGGTTTCTTTGCGGCGGGCTTATCCGGTACTGCTCCGGTTTCGGGAGTTTCAATTGCGGGCCGCTGACGCACCCAGTCCTCGTAGCCGCCGGCAAATTCCATCCAGCGTCCGTCGGGCGCAAGATAGTTGACCGAAGCGAGCACCTGCGTGACGACGCTGTCGAGAAAGCGGCGGTCGTGGCTCACCAGAATCACGGTGCCGGGGTAGTTTTCAAGCGTCTCCTCAAGGAGTTCGAGCGAGTCGATGTCCAGATCGTTGGTGGGTTCGTCGAGCACCAGAAGGTTGGCAGGCAGAGCAAAAAGACGCGCGAGCAGGAGGCGATTGCGCTCACCGCCCGAAAGGTTGGCAACCGGAACTTCCGCGCGATGCGGAGCAAACAGGAAGTCACCGAGATAGCTCATGACATGCTTTTTTACGCCGGCGATTTCAATCCATTCGCTACCGGGACTCACGGTTTCGGCCACAGTCTTGGTGTCGTCGAGCTGTTCGCGCAACTGATCGAAATAGGCGATTTTCAGATTGGTGCCGAGTCGCACACTGCCTTCGTCAGGTTCGAGTTTTCCCAAAAGCAGCTTGATGAGTGTTGACTTGCCTGCGCCATTGGGGCCGACCAGGCCGAGCTTGTCGCCGCGCAGCAGACGAAAATTCAGATCCTTGACGACGGTTTTGTCGCCGAGGACTTTGCTCAAAGACGTGACTTCGGCCACCAGTTTTCCGCTTCGCTCGCCTGCGTCCACTGTCATGGACACGCGTCCCATACGCTCGCGGCGAGCGGCGCGTTCGCGACGCAGGGCTTCCAGACGGCGCACACGGCCTTCATTGCGGGTGCGGCGTGCTTCGATACCCTTGCGAATCCAAACTTCTTCCTGTGCCCAGAACTTGTCAAAACGCCGGTTGGCAATGGCTTCAGCATTAAGTTCTTCGTTTTTGCGGGCTTCGTAGGCCGCAAAATTGCCCGGATAGCTGCGCAGGATACCCCGATCGAGTTCGAGAATGCGTGTGCAAACCGTATCCAGGAAAGCACGATCGTGCGTCACAACAATGAGCGAACGGTTGCTGCGGTACTCCTGCGTGAGAATGCCTTCGAGAATTTCGATGGTTTCAACGTCAAGATGATTTGTCGGTTCATCAAGAAGCAGCAAATCGGGCTTGAGGCTGAGCGCCAAGGCAAGCGCCGCTTTTTTCTTTTCACCGCCCGAAGCGGCCTGAGGGTTTTGCTCACTTGCCGTACGAAGACGATGCAAATATTCATCAAGACGAGCGATGGCTGCCCACTTTTCACGTTCGTCGGCAATGTCTTCAAAACGGCCGCGTGCGAGAAGACTTTCTCGCAGAGTGGAGGCTTCGGGAAGGTTCGGTTCCTGTTCGAGATAAACCGAAACCAGACCGTCTTGACGCGTCAAAATGCCGTCGTCCAGTTTGTCGCGACCGGCAAGAACATGCATCAGAGAACTTTTGCCGGTGCCGTTGCGACCGATGAGGCCAACGCGTTCACCGGCATCGAGCTGCATTTGGGCTCGGTCCAGTAGGGGCAGGTCGCCCCAAGCAAGCTGCGCGTCTGCAATCGTAATAAAAGGCATGGTGGCTTAGGGAGCAGGCGTGGTTGTCGTTTCCGTGGTTGTGGCTTCAAGAGCATCGTCGAGTTCTTCAGGGGGTTGTGCCGAAGATTTCGCCGGTGTGTTCTGCATTTGCTGCAGGAGTTCGGACTCCAGTTCCGGGTCGTTGGGCGCTAGCGTTCCTGCTTCCTGAGCGGCACGTTCGGCTTCGCGCGTCAGTCGCTCCAGCGAGCGGCTTTGGGCTCGCAGACGTTTGCTTTGACGCAGAACTTCAAATTCCACCAGGTCTTCTTCGCTCACCGGCTTGACGACACCGCCCTGAATCATGGCGGTCTGAGCACGGCGATCCACAACCGGCGTGAAATTGAGGTTGTAAGTGAGCGTCCCCAGAAGTCCCTTGATCTGAGCCGAGGAAACACCGTGAGCCACTGATTGCGACAGAGCATAGGCATCGGCGCCGAGCGCAAAGAGGCGCTTGTCAAACGTGGTTTCAGGCACCGGAACCTGATAGGTCTGCTCGAACTCTTCGGGGTTGAAGTTCAGAATCATCGGAGCGTCCACAAGACCGACCTGCAGCAGGTCGTAGGTCATGGCGCGGGCGGCCGAATCGGTGGCGGTCTCTCCGGGGTTTGTGAGCGATGTGGCCCACACGCGCGTGCGGATGGGTAGACGAGAGCGCACAAGTGACGCGTTTTTGGCGTCCATGGCGAGGAACGCGGCATAGTAGGGCGGCTCGGAGAGCGCCACGCGGGCGCGCTTTGCCGCCTGCAGACGACGGATGCGAATCTGCTGCTGACGCCAACCGACCGGGTCGGCTTCCTGATCGATCAGCACTTCGTCGAATTCGTCGGTATTGAGTTTTTCGACGACCAGTTCGAAGAACTTGCGCAGGCGCGTGAATTCATTGAGATCGACCGTCAGTCGATCGGGCGTAAAGCCCATGCGGATCAGTTCCTGCTCGAAGGCTTGAGAAACGCGCTTTTCAAGCGGCGTGTCGTGGTCGATCAGCAGTACCTTGGGCTTTTCGCCTGCTTCTGTGGTTTCCGGCAGGGAGGCTACGCCGAGACGAGCGACGTATTCGGCGTCATGCTCCATGGACATGCCGAGCATGAGCATGTTGCGCGGGAACTGCAGCGGTTTGCGGTTGTAGAAGGGCAATTCAATTTCGTCGGCAAGCACCAACCCCGGCACCTTGGTTTTATTGGAAATGCGGCCGCTGGTCGGCTGATTGTCTGCGGCTTCCTTTTCGGACAAGGCAGCTTCAAGCGGACGTTCTTCGGCGGCTTCGAGTGCCGCGGCGTTTTTCTGTGCTTCACGCAAACGCCGCTCGGCGAAAATTTCGTCCTGCGTCATCGGTGTGAGCTCGTCGAGTTCGATTTCGTTGAGCGTCACCAGGGGAAGCGGCAGGTAGTTGAGCTTGGCGATCTCGGAAGCACGCTTTGCGGCCTCGCGGGCCTCTTCGGTCTTGGCACGGACGGCGGCCAGCGTTTCACGCAGGGCGCGCTTTTTCGGT
>OGNM01001199.1_pt1 | contig 12012 bp, 14 predicted proteins | sample 1573441 | NCBI WGS metagenome assembly OGNM01 (sample SAMEA2581915, study PRJEB24529) | metagenome | biome: Human gut stool | place: China | collected 2011
TTGCTGTACAAATCTGCTCGAATTTCTGCTGATATGCGGTGGCATCCGGATCATTTACAAAGCATACCTCAATTAACATTGACTTTGCTTTGGTCTTTTTAATTACATATAATCCGCTACCTTCTTTTACTCCACGGTTTGTGAATCCAAGAGCTGCGATATGCTCACAGACTTCTACTGCATCCGGGTACTGTCTGCCTTTATAGGTGTACACTTCCACGCCATGGCCAGCTCTCTTTGCATCATTATTAAAGTGGATGCTGATAAAATAATCCAAATCAGTACGATTTGCCATGTTTACTGCCTGTTGTAAATACGCTGACTGTGATGCAGCTTTATCTACCGTGCATGGTACAACCTCTACACCAGATGATTTAAACATTTCTGTCAATCTGTTACAAACTCTTCTTGTTTCAATACTCTCTACGATTACGCCGGAAGTTCCAGATCCGGCACCGGACAGCGTGTGTCCTGCATTTAATCCAATTCTCATATCCTATTCCTCCGCTTTTTCGATATACTGCTTAAATAACTGATGCAGTCCTGTGCTTGCCAGACCGCTAAATAAGCCACTTAATAAAATAGGTGCTGTAACTGTCCATCCGTTAATCCAAACCGCCAGAATAACACCAAGGACAGCGCAGATGGTAGGGATGTATTTATTATCCACATCCTTAATCCACTTCTTTACGACATAGCCTACACAAAGGCAAATGCCTACGATCACCGGCACCATAAATTCTGTTAAAAATCCTAAATCTGTCATGCTTTTAAATCCTCCAAATCATAAATTTTGTGCAATTAAAAAAATCAACCCAGATGCCAATGCCCCGGCAACCGTGCTGATTATTGCTGTTACTGCTGTGTTCTTATATTTTTTCAAATCCTCTGCCGGTTCTTTTTCGATACTGTCTACCCGGCTATCCATGCGATCCACCTTTTCATCTAAGGCGCATACATTTTCATTTGTATGTTTAACTTCTTCAACGAGTTGAACCATTGTCTGGCTCATTGTATGTATTTCCTCGACTACTGATTCAAGCTTATCAATTCTGTGTGTGTTGGACTTCGCTCTCTCCTCGACAGCGGTAATCCTTCTTTCATGGTTACGATTGCCATACATATTCAATCCTCTCTTTATGCTTTATGATATTGTTTTTATCCTAAGTGCTTAGTACAAAGAGCATTGCCTTTATCCGTATAGTTTTTATTCTCCATACTGCAACCCATAAACCAGAGTTTAATAAATTTTTTTTCCACATTTTACACATAACCTTGTTATATGTTCTTGTCCAAAAAATGACCACATTTCATTTGTATTTACATATTCATGTTTACATAACAACTGCCTAAATACATATTTTATCATAATCATGCCCTCGGAATAATGACAGCCCACTTATCGTTAACATTATCATATTTTAACAATCCTTCAGTCGAAATTGCATAAATCTGAAAATCATCGATAAATAAAAGCATAGTTGATGACTTATATGATTTTGAATCACTATAATCTATGACAGTCACATATAAAACATTATTCTGCTTTGCATAAGAGTTATAAAGCTGAGCAAGTGTCAGCGTCTTCGTTTCTTTTAATGGCAAATGAACAATATTTAACGAGTTTCTCGTCCTTGCAACGATTGCATCCGTACTTAATTTCTGGGAAACCACATCACGCTTTTCTGTTATTCCGCCTCTCGTAATAGTAGGTTTCATTTTGACATTTTCAAACGAAGCAGTTGCCGTGGAAAGCCAGACGCTAATATATTTTATTTTCGTGTATTTTCCATCAATGTTATTAATTTCAACTGGAGAAGTTACATAAAATGTTTCAAGTTCCGAATCCTTCGCCCGCTCAAATGAGACTGCTAATGCCACTCCAGATGCTCTAGGTCGATTTTCGAAGTGAGGATCCATACTGTAAATGTCATTATATAATGGAATATTTTCAAAATTATCATGAATTAATCTAAATAATACTTGATTTGTTTTTGATGGAATTTTTCCATTGCTTCCGATAAGTAAAGATCCATCATTTTTAGCTTCCACCGTTGTTAACGACGAACTGTTAAATGACTTCGCATAACTGCCTGTGCTTGTTGCGCAATATGGAAATGGAATTAAATTCTCCTTTATAATCGTTAAACTCTGGCTTTGCTCGTTTATCTTTGCATTTGTTGCGTTAATGTCTGCTGCACCAAAAGCGTCGCCTTGCTGCGTGTATTCGGTTGCATCGTCAAATGATACCGTTCCATCATCATTCTGAATCATCCTAAATTTTCTTTTTTCATTCTTTGACGTATCCAGTACATCATCTTTGTAATTTGTCTTTAAATCTGCCATGTTTATACCCTTATTCCTTTCTGGCTACCAAGCCTAAATGACAACCTTGGAAGTGCTTCTTTATGAGCCGTCATTGTCTTATAAAGCAATAAAATAGCACTCTCAATCCGGTTAAATTCCGAATACAATGGAGTGCTTTGATTTGCGTAAAATGTTTTTTTATCTCCAATATCAAATGAATAACTACCAAGGTTTAGATTCTCCAAACAATCCTCAATAGCATTTATCTCTCTTGCGTATATCATACTCGTATATGTTTTGTCGTCGACCAAGCTTGCAATGCTTGGGAAGCCGTAAAAAAGTGCGGTTCCGAGTGCTTTGAGATATTCCAGATTTCCAATTATGCGGTTATAATCTTCAATATTGAAATAATCTGTATTCTTCCAATCCGTTTTAGGCACTATCCATGACATAATTAAGCCTCCCTTGGTTCGCCAAACACCTTGATATACTTTTCAACATCATATCTTCCCAGATAATCTTTTGTTGCTTCTTCAGTCTTTGCCCGGATTTCTCCTGTAGGATAAAGCGTGAAAAACTTTCCATTCGGTGTTTTGTACAGTTTCCTATTTGTATCTTCTTCTACAAAAATCAAATCTGCCGTATCTGTGTCGTAAAGTAGGTCATTAATAACTCTTTTCATAAAATTACCCCATCATTCTTAATGCGTGTCTAAGTTCCAACGTTCCACCAAAACTGCCGTTAAAGGTAAAAGTATTTGATTCAATCTCTACCTGCAGGTTATTGATTACATCACTATCCATGTAAATGATATCGGCTGCATTGAGCCTTGGTTCGCCACGGTATTTAACGTTATAAGAAGTATTGTTCTTATAATAATTTCCAAGCCATTCTGCTACGTCCTGTGCGTGTTTCTGCGTACTAATTAACTGATTTTCAAATGTAACAGTATTTCCTACACTCGCAAGATTTTGTGTGTAATACACCGAATCATCATTTGCTTGCGGCTTTCCTTGTTCATCATTTGTAAATGTAAATACTCTTACCGAAACTGCTTTATTCTGCGCTTCTTTGTATCCAATTGGGTTTTCTAACATATCCTGCTTTTTCAAAGTATAGCCGGATAAATCTCCAAAAGATACCTTGTTGACAAGAACTCTGTCATTCGGATATGCCTTTGTAAATTCCAATGTCATTCTTTCAAATATGCTAAACTCATGATAAAGAATATTGCTCTTGCTTAAGTCTTTAAACTCCACAGTTTCAACAAGTGAATCATTTCTATACGTATGAATAAGCATATTCTTTGGTGGGTTTCCATCGAAATCAACGTAAACACTGTAATATACATATCCTGCCGGTAATTTTACTGTAACGGATGGATTGGTCTTGAAATTTCCATAATCATCCGATACTTCCGCACTGACAAATGATGTTGCAAGATAATTTCCGTCCTCCGGCATAAATACCATACTTCCATCCGTGGAAAAGAAGTTCTTTGTCATGTCGGCATAAATGTAACTGCTTCCTTTGATGATATTTTCCGGGTGCGACCAAGTACTCGCTGATTCGGTTGTAACCGTCAAATCATCCGGATTAAGTACCGTTGCAAAATTTGCTTTTATGCATGGCTTTCCCTCTTTGTTCTGATATAAAATACATCTACCGGCATTTGCGATCAATTGTAAGCACTGTGCGTATGAAGCTTCCGGCAAAGGATTTGTGACTGTAATATCCTTAAGACATTCATCTATTTCATATTCATCCGGTTCTAATCCGTATGCGGTCAATACCGCTTCTGCATCGTCATACAGTGTACGTGTGTGGATTTTATTGCCGGCTGTGTACTTATCTGTCATAAATGCAAATATATCTTTTGCAGTAAAACTCATTGCACCTTTTTGAGATTTCCAGCTTGATAAATACACGTTCGCCATTTGCAACCACTCAATGGTATCGTCTGCTAATGTCACTCCCACTGATACCGGTATTTTCTGTCCTGCCTGTAAATAATTGATAAAAGAATTTCTATCGTCTACATTGAATCTATTTTCAAAATCGTTAACTGTAAGCGAGTAATCAACACTTGGTAATTCTTCACATACTGCATTGACCTGTTCTTTTAGTGTTGATGATTTGATATCATCATTTGTAAAATTCAAACCGACACCCATTAATACTTTGTTAATTCTTAATCTTTGCTGACCGCCAGCCATGGCGATTGGTATAATCTGCACATAAGACGTTTCGCCCAAAGTATCTGTTGTGGTATAATTCATTGCATCATTCGTATATGTCTTTTCAATCGTTTCCGTCTTAAGCTTGAATGATGTAGGATAACATTCATCAAAGTCAATTGAAAAACCTTTGATTTCGTATGCTTTATCAAATCTGATCGTGATTGTTCCGAGAATATCATTCGTTGTACAACTTCTATTCTGTACGAATTGTGCAAATTCGTTATTCTCCGGAAGAAACAGCATACTTCCGTCTGCTTTGAAATAATTCTGCTCCAAAGTCGCATATCTTCCGTCCACATCTTTATTGTTCAAAGGTGTGTTCTGGTTGCTCCAATATGCAAAACTACCATCAAGAACTGCTGAACTTTGTGCAAACTGATTTATGACACCGACAACAACAGTCATATAGCCTTGCTTTCGTATCATGCTATCCATCATTTCTTTATATTGTCTTGATACTGTCTGCATTAATCCCACCCACAATCAATCAAATTGAATTTACAAGTCGAATAGTTCTTATAGAAAATACCATCCAGAAACAGTGGCTTTCCGCTTGTATCTCCCGGGTACATATAAATGGTATGCCTTTGGTTATCGTCGCCAGTAAATGTCACTGGAACAAAAAATGGTTCTAATGCGGCTTTCATCATTTTCCATGTAGCGGCATCAAGACCATTCCATTGTAGATTATTCAATTTCCATAATTTTCTTCCGACAAGCTGTCCGACAACTGCATTATTGGCATTTCTGCCGGAATTTACTGTCTGTGAATGTATGACTTCCAATCCTCTTGACGGATAAGGGAATTGCACACCGTTCACAATCAAAAAATCAGATGTTTTTCCTCTCATAAAGCCACCGTCTATAATTTTATTAGGTCAACAACTATTTGCCTTAAATAGCCGATTTATTGCAATAGAAAAGCACTTACCCTTTAATTTGATGTGATAAGTGCTAGTCTTGATAATTTAATAAAATGTAAATCCGCAACTGTTACACATGATTTTCTTCTGTGTATACGTCTGTTCTTTCCTTACAATTTTTTCTTTTTTATTCATAAGTGTAAACGGATGTAATGGATTCAGGTTCGCCGTGTATCTTGTCTTAGTTTTTCCCGGAACATATCTTTGCTCTGTATACCAAGAACAATCCGCACTATGGCATCTTGGACAGTAAACCTCTATCTTTTCCCCGAATAAAGTATATTTATATATCCCTTTAAAAAATGGGTCTGCTTTTTTCTCTGGTGGACTATTTCTCATGAACGCTCTGGCGATTCCTGTTACTTCCGGTTCTCTATTTCTCCTGTCCGGTTCTAAGAAAGTTGTCTTTTTATTTTTCATTGTTGAATAAGGTGTTATACGCATTCCGCATGCTTCACAATAATCTGCATCTTTTTCGTTTCTTTCTCCACAAAATTCGCAATACGTAAAGTTATCTTCGCATTCCTCTTCGTGTTTTTCTTCAAAATCATGTAAGTGTTCCTTGATTGGAAATCCACATCCTATACATATTTCAGCTTTATCAGAAATTTTTCTTCCGCATTCCGGGCATTTAATAAGAGCCATGGTTCATTCCTCCGTCCTATGGACAAATTGTACCTCATTCAAAGGGAAAATGGAAGCCTATCCAAAGATAAACTTCCATACTATTAAGTAGTTCTTAATGTCAATCCCATTGCACGTTGCCCTCTTATGTTCGCCCTAGCAATATCCTTATCGCCTATATTTACTGACATATCTTTATCAGCAACCTCTCTTGTATTCTGCGCAATCTGCGATAAATACGGAGATAATATTTGTCCTACTGCATCAGCAACACCTTGTGATACACCGATGGAAACTGCTTCTACGATTTGATCGTTATTTGCGACTGCATTTCTATTTCCGATTCTACCGACCATCTCATTCAGTCCGTTTTCACGAGCCATGAATAGCTGTCCTGTCTCTGGGAAACCGCCTGTTTCAAATGTTGGTATTCTGCCAAGGTTAATGCTTCCTGCTGGTACTAATTCTCTTCCAGCAATTACAACAGCATTCCACGAAAACGAAAGCTTATCATTAACCCAATTTGCGAAATTGTTCCAAATTTGTTTTGCGCCAGCAATTGCATTATTAAACGCTTGTTCAATACCATCTTTAATACCGTTAAAAGTCCATCTTTCTTTTGTGAATTTAGGTTTAACCCTTTCGTTCCACCATTTGTAGAACCCTGTATTTTCCCACCAGTTCGAAAATTCATTCCATTTACCAGAAAGCCCATCTTTAATGTTTGTTCCGAAAGTAGACCATTTTTCTTTTGTAAACCACGGTGCCACATCACTATTCCACCACTTGTAGAACCCGGTATCAGTCCACCATGTATCAAATTCTTCCCACTTTTCCGATAATCCATTTTTTACATTATCCCCTAATTCGTTCCATTTCTCTTTCGTAAACCACGGTGCTACATTTTCATCCCACCAGACGACTATGCCTGTCTCGCTCCACCATGTGCTAAATTCAATCCATTTTTCTGAAAGCCCATCTTTGATGCCATTTCCTATCTCAACCCACTTTTCCTTTGTGAACCAAGGGAATATGTTGTCTTCTGCGTATTGTTGCGCTTCCCCCCATTTTTGCGATAGCTTTTCTTTGATATTATCAATTTCTACGGAAAGATTAAATTTAAAATTTCCCCATGCTTCGTTCAGATTATCCTTTAATTCTCTGATTTTTTCTTGCAAATTAGGTAATACAACTTCTGCGTGTAAATCAACATCATCAAGACCATTTAAAGCTTTCCATTCATCAATCCATTCTTTTAGACTGAATCCGCCAGAAAATTGACCATTCGTTTCTTCTAAATTCTTATTAAAATTGTCAAGTGCCTTATTGTAATCATCCAGATTTTTATAATCTTCTTGGTTAGGCATATCTTTTAACCATTCTAAATCTGGCTGTCCACTAATAATTCCACCGCCAATGGCATCTATCCAACCAAAAGGATTTAATGTTGTTTTCACGCCAGTAGAAAATCCATCGGAAAAGCTTCCACTTTCCAAAGATTTTTTAAAATCGTCATTTGCTTTATCAAGACTGTCCTTGCCAACTTTTACAGATGCAATACCAACTGCCAATGATACAGTTATTGGTATAATATATGAAAGCATTGATGTTACGGATGAAGCCCCGAATGCACCTGCAAATTTATTTGCAATTAATGATGCTATTGTTTCTTTAAACAATGTGCTAGTTAATACTTTTCCTGCGTATTTAAGCGTAAATGCACCGATAAGGATTGCAACTGTATCAACATCTAATTCTGATAAAAAGTCTTTAATTCCATCAAATACGTCTTTCCATTTTACCTTTTTAATGGCTTCCTTGATGGCATCCTTTAATCCTTTAACAAAAGTATTTAACGCTTTTCCAGCCGCCTTAAAATCAAACGTGGAAAAGAACGTGTTAATTCCCTCTGCGATTGAATCTCCAAGGTTATTCCAATCAAAAGTTTCGCCAAACGACAATGCCGCATAAATAGCCGTATTCAAAGCACTGGCAATCGTCATGCCGACATCCCCGAACAATCTCGGTGTAATCAGTCCATTAAGAAACTGTGCAAATCCTGTTCCGAAGTTATTAGCAACTCCATATACGGATCCCCAGTTAATTTTCTCTAACGCGGAAGAAATACCATTGCTGATATATGTTCCTATGCCCTCATAATCTCCACGCTTAAATGCACTGCAAATAGTGTCTGCAATCTTTTGTGCTTTGTTCTCCGATTCTGCAAAGGCTTTATCCCATACAGTTTCATAATCCTTTAATGCGTCTGCGATTGCACCGGATAAATCAACACCGCCGCCAGCACCGCTACCACTACCAGATGAACCACTGCCGGATGTCGGGTCATTGATGTTTAATTCGTCAATTCCAAGTGTAACATCCTTAAGCTTTTTAGCGGCATTTGCCGCACTTCCAAGGCTATCAGCCGCATCGTCCGCATCGTCTCCCAAGTCCTCAAGCCCCGTTCCATATCCTTTACTTGTTCCATCCTGTAAATCTTTCAGCCAGTTCGAACCGAAGAAATGGAAACCAAGTGTTGTGAATAACCGGTTCAGTGCCATTACCATAGCATTAATAACCGGAAGTACATTTTTTACAATTGGAAGTAATAAGTTTCCGATTGTTCTCGCAAGATTTGATATCTGCTGTTTCGTGATTCTGTACTGGTTTGCTACAGAACCAAGTGTATTTGCTTGGTCTCCCCAAGCAACCTTTGACTGGTCTAAAATCGCAATCAAACGTAACTGCATCTTTTCTGCCTGCGTCATTGCGGACAGAGATTTTGTTACACCAAGATTATATGCATACTGTTGTAATGTGGCATTTGTAATATCAATACCGAATTTATACAGTGCCCTTGACTGTCCAATCAATCCAGACTTGAAGTTTGTCATAACAGATGACAAATCCTCGTTAGTATATGAGGACATATCTGCCGCCAGCATGGACAATGCCTTTGCCGTATTGGTACTGGTTTCTCCACAAAGACCGACTGCATTAGTCACAGATACAATCTTTGCCTGGTAGTTCATTAACTGCTCTGGGTCAAGACCGAGGTTCTTATTCCCAGTCAGAGATAAGTCTCCAACATCTCCAATCTCATACCCTGTCATTTTTAAGGTAAGAGTCTTTAATCTGCCAGCAAACGAATTGGCGTAAGCTTCAGCACTGTCATATCCGTATTGCTCAAACTGCTTTCCAAATTCAGTACCGATTTTATCAATCGCAACATTCCAGTAGTTGAACGTTTCAACATAATCCATCGAGGACATGACAGCTTTCCATGCTTTCTGTATTCCTCTTGCAACCATAAAGAAGTTTGCGTAGAAAGAACCAGCAATTTGTGCAAAACTCTTAAAGCTTCTTCCACTCTTCTGTGTGCTGGCAGTAAGCGTATTAAACAGTCTCGATAATTTACTTGCACTTCCGCCAGTCTGTGAAGCGGCTGATTGCGTTCCCTTTAATCCCTGTGCCAGATTCGCCAAAGCATTTGTCATATCTATGATATTCTTGCTCATTTGCGGTGCTTTGGAAATTGTTGTCATCATTTGATTAAAAGCTGTTGCAAACTTCGGCATATTCGCCATTGCACTTGTAACGCCCTTATTCCCAAGTTTGGAAATATTCTTCGCAAACTCACTGATTGCAGACGCATTTGTAGATGCCGCACTGAAAGAGGACAACTGCTTAGCCATTACTCCAAGTGCTGACGAAGTAGCATTTATGCTTGCCGTATTGATGGATGCAATTTTCTGAATATTTCTTGAAAGTCTTGTGAAATCAGATGTCTTGATATTTGACATCCCGGAACTTGCCTTACAGATTTTCTCTATTCCATTTGCAAATCCAGTTAAATCACTTCCATTGATTTTTCCAACAGATGAACTTAACTTCTCTAATTTGCTGATAAATGCATCTAAAGCTCTATTCGCTTTTACGGCAGACGCTTCAATCTCAACTTCCAGACGGTCAATATCTGCTGCTCCCATGATCTCACCAACTTCCTATAGCTTTTTAAGGTCAATGACTATCTTCCAACGTGATAGCCAGTAAAAAGAACGGACGCTATGACACGTCCGTTCCTTGATTTTCGTCAAATTTTCTATTAAATTCTTCTATCCACAATTTAAACTTCTCTTCCGGAGATAAAGGTTTTTCCTTTTCTACCAGTGAATAAGGCTTTTTCGGATATTTTGCATTTTTATTAAAGCATGATGCAATTGCTTGATGAACGTATAAGCCTTGATAATATGCCGCCACGTCCATAAGCTTTATTTGCTCTTCTTTTTCTTTGATGTACGTATCTTGGTACATGTACATATACTTAGGATTAAGCTCCCAGAACACATCAATAGGTATTCCCATTCTAAGTGCCGCTGGAAGCCATACATCATCAATCAGTCCAGAAAATGTGACTTCTTTTTTTTCGACAACTTCTACTCCGTTTTCTGTTGTGCAGATTTCTTCGTAGTCTTCTGTGTCTCCTCGCTCTCCTTGAGGAGTTTTTTGAAAAAACCGCTGTCACCGATTGCATTTACATAAGCAGTGTAAATATCCTGTAAATCGCCACCGCCATTAACGTGCTGGTCTGCTAAATATTCTGCCTGCTCAACAGGGCAATTTACACAAACAGCAATAAAAGCTGCTACTGCTGTAAAGAAGTAGCCCGGTGAGTTTAATCCGGTCAGTGGCAATCCCATCTGTTCAAACATTCTCGAATGTCTAAATGTTAATTCCGGTACCTGATAAGTTTTGTTGTTAATTTTTACTGTTGCCATAATAAATTCTCCTTTTCAATCTTAGGCTGTTGCAGCTCCGACTGAAATCTTTGTGGAAGGCGATACAGAAATGGTCATTTCACGAACACCATTTACTTCTCCCTCGTTAATGTAAACTGAATGCTGTCCTTCCCATGTAGCTACACCATCTGCTCCGTTAGTTCCCATTTGCAAACGATATTTCAATGGTGTCCCCTCTTTTGCCTTTACTGACGTATAAGCTTTCAATGTGTAGTTTGCGGTAAACTCCATAGCATCCTGCGACTGTACACCTGCAATGAATGTCTGTGATTCATCTTCAAGGTCTGTTGTTTCAAGCTGATCCGGTGCACCGCCTAACTGTGGATAAGACTTAATCTTACACAGTTTTTCCCATGTTGTACCATCTGTACTTGTTTCCAAAATCGTTCCAATCGTACTTACTGCTTTCTTTTCTACTTCTGCCATATATTTTCCTTTCCACCGCTATCTTTTTGCGGTCAGCGAACACCTATCGAGTTGGTGTCCGGTGCATAAAAATAAGAGCCTTTCGGCTCTAAGTTTCATTTATCTAAACCCATTAAAATCAATGGGTCTATTCTGTTTGTATTTCTTCTATCTTGTCTCCGTCTGCGTAAATCCGTTGGAATCTTGCAATCCAGCGGCTTACGTTTGGATCTGCTGCATTTGCAACAGGTACTGGACCGGCTTTACATTGCCATCCGTACTTAAGCATTATTTCTTTTGCCTTACTGCAAATCGTATAACAAGTATTATCAGCAAGGTTTCCGACTGCATATGCTGATATAGTAATCATTGGTGTCTGCGATCCTTCGTTTCCTTCCAAATCGTAATTGCCACCATAGTTATCACCTAAAGATACATCGCAATACGGAAAGTCTGTCTTTTTCGGCGTGATATATCTCCCAACCTTACATTGTGGATATGCAGTTTTCATTTTCTTTTCAAAATGTGTACAAAATGTATTCCATTCAAATGCCATTATCTAAATACCTCTCTGGCTATTTCTACAACTTTTTCTCTCAACTCTTTTCCTGCATTGTACATAGGCATCTTCGAAGAAATACCGGTTGAATAGTGCCATTCGCCTTGTAAGTCCATGTACCACCAACCCGGTTCGTTTCCATGCGTACCATAGGT